>Ga0272443_10000087_pt1:102500-179221 | contig 179221 bp, 152 predicted proteins | sample SSMAcet12_FD_193581 | JGI IMG/M metagenome (GOLD analysis project Ga0272443, IMG submission 193581) | Marine sediment archaeal communities from Little Sippewissett salt marsh, Falmouth, MA, United States - SSM-Acet-12 | ecosystem: Environmental > Aquatic > Marine > Wetlands >... | reverse complement strand
GCCGACGATGCGGTAGCAGACCTCTTCACCCTGTTCGTCCTCCAGCGTCACCCAGGCGCCGAAGAATGCCTGTTCGCCGCCGTCGCTGCGCGGCTCCACCACCTGCAGGTCGGGCAGGCGCTTCTGCAGATAGCGGATGCGCCGGTCCATCTCGCGCAGCTGTTTCTTGCGGTAGATGTATTCGGCGTTCTCGGACCTGTCGCCCTCGGCTGCGGCGGCGGCCAGCGCGGCGGTCACCTCGCGGCGTCTGACCCACAGCTCGCGCGCTTCCGCCTGCAGGGCCTCGAAGCCGTCGCGGGTGATGTAGGGGGAGGACCTGGGGGCGGGTGGCCGGTAGCGGGACATGATGGCTTTGTTGCGGACGCTGCAGCTGCATCGCCCGCAGCTGGAGTTACTTGGCGTGCTTGGCGAGGTTGGCGTTGATGAAGTGCGTCGCCCGCATCAGTGCATCCTGGGCCGCCAGGTCGTCGGCCAGGCTGCGCACATGGGCCGGGCGGAAATCGAAGCCGCGGCCCACGCCGGGATAGACCACCAGGCGCGCGTCCTTGCCGGCTTCCTGCAGGGACTGCACCGCGGTCTCGATGGAGCGACGGCGCTGGTACTGCTCCTGGTCGCCGATGAAGATCAGCACCGGGATATCCAGCTTGTCCGCCTCGGGGGCGTAGCGGTACACCTGCATGGGCTCGGGCGCATTGGGGTCCTGCATGTGCGGGTAATAGGAGACGTAGCAGGCGATGCCGTTGTGCTGCTTGCCATGGGTGGTGGCGGCCTTCAGGGTGATGTAGCCGCCGCGGGTCTGGGACACGAAGCAGGCCTGCGTGGTGCTCACCTCCGGCAGCGCCAGCAGCACGTCCACCCCGGCGGCGGTGTCGGTCTCGATGGCGTAGTCGTGCTCGATGGGCAGCTTCTCGATGAAGCGGCCGCTGAACACGTCCGGCGCCAGCACCACGAAGCCGCGCGCGGCCAGTCGCTTGACCTGTGCCTGGATCAGGTCGTCCAGGCCGCGCCTGCCGTGCTGATAGAGCACGGCGGGATATTTCTTGCCGTCCGCCGGGCGGGCGATCATGGCCGGCACCGCGGTGTCGCCGTTCTGGTATTCGATCCAGCGGCTCTCGACCTTGTGATTGGTCGGTACCGGGATCCGGCCTTCGTCCCACCAGCTGCTGTCCCACCACCAGGCCTTGGGTCCGACGGGGTTGTCCATGGGCTGGTAGCCGGGGCTGGCCGCCTGGGTGGCGGCGCACGGCAGCAGCAGCGCACACAGCGCAAGAGCGAGTCGTTTCATAGCTGTTTTCTCGATGGCATGTCTTATCGTTATGGCCGGGCATTCTAGCGGAAGGCTAGAATGCCTCCCACTGAAGTCTTAGCCGGAGCCCACCGATGGAAATTGGAATCGCCCTGAAACTGCACCTGCTGGCCGTGGTGGTCTGGGTTGGGGGCATGTTCTTCGCCTGGATGTGCCTGCGGCCGGTGGCCGCCAGCCTGCTGGAGCCGCCGGCACGGCTGCGCCTGTGGGTGGGCGTGTTCGAACGCTTCTTCCCCTGGGTGTGGGCCGCGATACCGCTGATCCTCGGTACCGGCCTGTGGCTGATCAAGGCGCGCTATGGTGCCGTGGGCGATGCGCCACTGTTCGTGCACATCATGTACGGCCTGGGCGTGGTGATGATGCTGATCTTCATGCACGTGTTCTTTGCCCCCTACCGCCGGCTGCGCATCGCCGTTGCGGCCGAGAACTGGCCCGAGGGCGGTCGCAGGCTGGGCATGATCCGCAAGCTGGTGGGTCTCAACACCCTGCTGGGCGCGATCACCGTGGTGGTCGCCTCGGGCGGACACTTCTTCGTCCTGTGAGCCTGCCGTCACCGAGCGTGGTGCTGGACTACTGGTTCGCGCCGGGCATGGACAAGTGCTGGTTCGACAGCAAGCCGGCGCTGGATGCCGAGATCGCCACGCGCTTTGAGCCGCTTTGGCAGGCGGCGCGTGATGGCCGGCTGGGCGCCTGGGAAGAAGATGCCGATGGTGCCCTGGCGCTGGTGATCGTGCTGGACCAGTTCCCGCTCAACATGTTTCGCAACCGGCCAGACAGCTTCAGCACCGAAGCGACCAGCCGAGAGGTGGCCGATCGCGCCATTGCCCGCGGCTTTGACGCGCAACTGACGGCGCTGCGGCTGCCGTTTCTGTATATGCCCTTCATGCACAGCGAAGACCTGGCGGACCAGGTCCGTTCGATACAGCTGTTCCAGCAGGCCGGGCTGACCGAGAACGCGCGCTTTGCCCGTCATCACCACGACATCGTGGCGCGCTTTGGGCGCTTTCCCCATCGCAATGCCATCCTCGGCCGCGACAGTACGCCGGAAGAGCTCGCCTGGCTGGCCTCGCCGGAGGGCTTCAATCCGTGAGCCTGCCGCTGCTTATTCTGCAACCCGGGCAGAAGCTGCCGTCGCTGGCGGCGGTGCCGGGCGACTTCAGTGACTGGATCCTGGCCGGCATGGGCCGCGACCCGGCTGCGGTACCGGTGCTGCACCCCGAGCAGGGCGATGTCCTGCCGCCGCCGGCCGAGGTGGGTGCGGTGGTGATCACCGGTTCCGGCGCCATGGTCACCGAACAGGCGCCGTGGATGCTGGCCAGCGCAGCCTGGCTGCGGGAACTGGTGGCGCTGGGGCGGCCGGTGCTGGGCATCTGCTTCGGCCACCAGTTGTTGGCCGATGCCCTGGGCGGCGAGGTGGCGGACAACCCCCGCGGCATCGAGGTGGGCACCGTGATCACCAGGCCTACGGCCGCCGCCGCGCAGGATGTGCTGTTCGCCGGCTGGCCGGCCGACGCCCCGGTGCAGGCCAGCCACCAGCAGGCGGTGATTCGCCTGCCGGACGGGGCCGTGGCGTTGGCAGCCAGCGAGCAGGACCCGCACCATGCCTTCCGCTACGGTGAGCGGACCTGGGGCATCCAGTTTCACCCGGAATTCGATGCCCGCATCGTCACCGCCTACGAGGGCTATTATGCTCCCCGGCTCGACGTCGATTATCGGGATCGGTTGCCGCGGCGCCGCGCCGAGAGCCCCCAAGGCCGGGCAATCCTGAGGGCGTTTTCCGAATTGGCCCCATAGCCACATCGGCAGTCCCGAGCTAGGCTTGGTCTACTACAGGCCCCATGCAGGAGGCGCCTGGGTGCTGGGCACAGGGAGGGCCGGCAATGAAGATTTTTATTCGGTGCAATGGCGGCGCATTCAGCCGGGATGAGTTGAGTGGCTTTGTGCGTCGCGGATTGCGCGGTCCCTGGTACACCGGCTTCCGCCAGACCGGCGATATCGTGCAGTGCCAGATCGTGCGGGCGATGGATCGGTCCGGCCGGCGGATCGAATATCACGGTTTGGTGGAGGTGCGGCCCACCCGCATCGGCTGGCAATTGATCAACCGGCTCAACGGCCGGTCGCTGCATGGACAGGCGGTGGAGGTGCGCAAGTGGTTCGAGCGCAACGGCGGTGGCAGTAGTGACCGTCGCCACGCGCGCGATCTGATCCCGTTTCCCGTAGCGCGCAACCGTCGTCAGCCGTCCGAGCGGCGGCGACTGGTCAGGGTGCAGTTGCTGCGCGACCTGCCGGACGCCGTGCTTGGCTTCGCCGATGAGGCGCGGCGCAGCGCCTGAGCGGTGGCCGTTTTCCTGGCAGACCCCGGCCGACGTCAGTCGGCCGGGGTTTTCGTTTGTCCGTCGTCTGGGGCGGCCCGCTAGAACTGCCAGCCGAACAGCAGTGACATCTGATTGCGCACGAAGTCGACCGTGTCGTCGTTGGAGTCGCGCTCGAGGAAGCGGTAATTGGCTGCCAGGTAGGTGCGGCGGCCAAGCTCATATTTCATGCCTAGTGCCGCCTCGAGGATGTCATCCTCCCGCGACAGGCCCTGGTAGTCGGCCGTAGTCATGCCTAGCGAGCCGGAGACACTGAGGTCGGGGCGCAGCTTGTGGGTGAGACCTGCGTTGAGCGAGGTGCTGAGGTAGCTGGATGCGCCGACCAGGGTTGTTTCCTCGATAGCCCTTTCCAGCGCCACGTGCAGTGTGGTCCGGGCACTGAGCTGCCAGTTGAGGCTGGTGCCGAAGTCCAGGGCGGAGACGTCGCTGAGGCCGGCATCGTCATAGTCCTGCGTCATGTGGCCGATGTAGGCGTCGCCGCTGACCTGGCCGCGTTGCCACTGGATGCCGGTCTGCAGTCGGTAACCAGCGGAGTCCCGATGGTAGCCGGCATCGTCGAAGGTGAGGCGATAGCGGCGCTGGTCGAGCGCCGCCTGGGCAAACCACAGGTAGCCGTTCTGAAGGTTGTAACCGAGCCGCACCGCAGCGGTGATCACATCGCGGTCACGGTCGTCGTTGGTCTGTAGCAGCGCGTTCGGTACGTCGTCATAGTCGAGTCGTCGGTAGCTGCCGCCGAGGCGCAGATTGATGCGGGTACCGACACTCTGCTGGATCGCCGCGAACAGCATGTCGTCGCTGTAGGTGGTGGGTGCGCCGGCGATCAGGTTGTCGGCCGATTCGCGGTCTTCGTGGGTAGAGGTGTGGCGGGCGCCGCCGAACAGCCTGGCCTGGCCCGACAGGTCGTAACGTCCCTTGGCCTCCAGCCAGTAGTCCTCGGTGTTCTCATTGGCGTAATCCTGATAGCGGGCGATGGTCGCGCCGGCGCCAAGGCTCAGGGCATGGCGTCGCCAGGTGGATTCGGCCTCAAGTACGGGGCTTAAGCTGACGACCAGGTCGTCGAGTTCGTTGTCCGGTGTCGCATAGATGTTGTCGTCGAAGCGCATCCCCAGCGTGAGCTTCGGGTGCAGCACGAAGCTGCCTGCCGTGACCCCCTTGTTGTCGGTTTCGGTTTCGGGCGTGGCTTGTTCGGCTTGACGCGGGTCGTCGCGACCGGACTGTGCGGTGGCCGCAGGGGCTGCGCTGGGCGCATCCGCTACTGCATGCGCAGTGCCGGCGGCACAGGCGATACAGACGGCCAGTGCGGCCGGGTATGGCGGGATGAGCCGGTGATACTTCATGACAACTCCTGGACGACGAGCGGCAAGCGGTGTGGTGTCGCGGTAGTGAAGGTCGGTTCGCTGATCGCTGGGTGGCGCCTCTGCCCGCGTAACATACGCGAAAGCAGTGGATGCAATCAGCGCCCTGCACAGTCCTGCTGATCGGCATCAACTGCTGATGTGGACTGCCGGGTCTAGTCGATATGGAGGGGATTGCGTTGCTTATTTGGGCGTGGCGCTGATCTGCAGTCGGGCGGTCAGGCCGCCGCCCGGGGTGTCGTCCAGCACCAGTTGCCAGCCGTAGGCATCACACAGTTGCCTGACGATGGCCAGGCCCAGGCCGCTGCCGCCGGTGTCCTTGGCGCGCGATGATTCCAGCCGATAGAAGGGCCGCAGCACCGCGTCGCGCTCCTCGGCGGGGATGCCGGGGCCATGATCGACCACGGTAATACGCACGGTTTCGTTATTGCAGTCCAGGTGCATGCTGACCTCGGCCTTGCCGCCGTAGCGCAGGGCATTGTCGAGCAGGTTGCCCAGTACCCGGCGCAGCGGCTTGCTCGGCACCAGTAGTGGGCAAGCGTCCGGCAGCTTAAGTCCGATCTGTGCACCGCCGCGGGCATAGTCCGCGGCCAGGGTCTGGAGCAACGCGACAGGTTCGCTGTCGACCGGCTCACGGGTGTCCTGGCCGCGCGCCAGCTCCAGCGTGCGGCCAATCAGGGTGTTCATCTCTTCCAGATCCTGCCGCAGGCCGATTAGCAGTACCGGGTCTATGTCCTGCGGCAGCAGCTCCAGCTCCAGCTGCATCCGCGCGATGGGGGTGCGCAGATCGTGGGATACCCCGGCCAGCAAGGTGGTGCGATTCTCCAGCAGTTCGCGGATTTGTTGCTCGGTATCGTTGATCCGCTGGGCCAGGTCGGCCAGCTCCGCGGGCCCGGTCACGGGAACGGGTTGAAACGGCCGGCCCTGGCCGAGGCGTCGCACCGCTTCGCCCAGACGCGACAGCGGCAGGGTCACCCGCCGAACCAGCAGCAGCGAGGTCATCAGGATCAGCAGTGCACCGCCGGCGCTGATCAGCAACACCGCGGCCGGCACCCGATCCTGCAGGCGGTTGGTTTCGAAACCCAGTCGCACGCTGCGCCCGCCGGTCGGCAGTTCGACCCAGTACCAGCCTGGCTGCTGCGGATCGTCGAGAACGTGCAGCGGCTGGTCGAAGCGTCGTGCCAGGGCCGCTTCCACGTAGTCCAGGTACTCTCGCCGCGCCTGGCTATGCCCCAGCTGCTGTGTTTCTGAGCCGACCTGCAGGTCGTGGTGTTCGCGCAGTTGGCGGGCGTAGTCCGCCCGGGCCCAGGGGGGGAGCTCCACCATCACCTTGGCCGTCAGTTCCAGCAGCGCGCCAAGTTCCTCGGCGGCGCGCAGGGTGACCGGCTGCAGCAGCAGCCAGCGGGTGACCAGCAGGGCGAACAGGGAGAACAGCAGCAAGGCCGCGGCCAGGGTCAGGCCGGTACGCTGGAACAGCGTGAAGCGCCGCGGTGTCACGCCGGTACCTGGTCCCCTTGGGGTGTGAACATGTAGCCCTTGCCCCAGACGGTGCGGATAAACACCGGGTTGGCAGTGTCCGGTTCGACCTTGCGTCGCAGCCGGGTGACCCGTACGTCGACGCTGCGGTCGAAGGGGGAGCGTTCGTAGCCCTTGATCATGTCCACCAGCTGGTCGCGGCTCAGCAGCCGGTTGGGGTGTTCGGCGAAGGCCTCCAGCAGGGCCAGATCGCCGGCGGTGATCTCGACCTCGGCACCGTCGCGCAACAGTCGCTGCATCGTCAGGTCGAGGGTGAAGGGGCCGAAGCGATACAGCTTGCGATCGTCCTGGACGGGCTGTGTGGTCGGCACGTCGCGGCGCCGTAGCACGGCACGTATGCGTGCCAGCAATTCGCGAGGATTGAATGGCTTGGGCAGGTAGTCGTCGGCGCCCATCTCCAGGCCGACGATGCGGTCCACCTCCTCGCCGCGTGCTGACAGCATCAGCAGTGGGATGTCTCCCGCCGCGCGTAGCCGGCGGGCGATGGACAGGCCGTCCTCGCCGGGCAGCATCAGGTCCAGGATGATCAGGTCCGGGCGCTGCTTTGCGAGGTAGGCATCCATGGCGACGGCATCGCCCGCCGTGTCCACCATGAAGTTCTCCTTGCCCAGGTAACGCGCCAGCAGGTCACGCAGCTTGGGGTCGTCGTCGACGATAAGTATGCTCTGTGGTGTGTCTTTCATGGCGGCAACGTTAACTGAAAAACCTCACCCGGGTAGCCGACAATCAGCCTGGTTGAAACAGCTTGTTACATTCACCGGCTGACGGGAAATCGTTGGGAAACGTCTTGCACCTAGCATAGCCATTGTAGGAGTTAACCAACTGAGAAAGGTCAAATGCCATGATTAACAGGATGTCGTCTATTGTTGTGCTGGTTACCGCTGCAACCGCTGGTGCGGGGTCTGTGTGGGCTGCCCCTGCCGGGGGGTTGAACTGGCAGCAGCAGCGTGTCGCCGCCGCCGAGCAGGCGGTTGCCGAGAATACCTATCGCTGGCAGCAGCAGGAACAGTATCGTATCCAGCAGGACCAGCGGGAGGCGCGTCAGGCAGCGGAAGCTGCCAAGCAGCAGCGCCTGCGTGAGCGTACCCGCGAACGCAGTCATGATCGCAGCGGTTTCTCGGCTTCCGGGAGTAATATCGGTGGCATGGGTGGCGCGCGGATGAGTGGTGGCGGCAAAGGCGGTCATTGAGCATACGTCGACCGGAGCGGCGAGGAGATCACATGTTAACTACCAGGTGCCTGACGGTTCTAATGTCATTGTCGCTGACCGGTGTGGCGGTTCAGGCTCGCGCTGACGAAGCACCGACGACGGCGGAGCCGGCTCAGGCTGCCGAGCAGAAACCGGCGCCGGCAGCCGCGGACTGGACCTGGTTCGGCATGGGTTTCGAATCGCGGCAGGAGCGTTTCCGTCGCGAGATGGATGCAGCGGTACCGGGGGTCGGTGGCACTGCGGGCACCTCCGGGGTGGGGGGCGGTCAGAGCAACGGTCATGGTGGCGGCAAGTAAGCGTCGTTATAGCCTCGGTCAATGACTCGCAATATCAGTGCCCAGTGGTGTTACGCCACTGGGCACTTTTTATTTGACCTTTGCCGGCTGGATTACTCTGTTCGCTTAAGCTGGTCTAGCGGAGCTATTCCAGTTCCGCGTAGAACGCGGCGATATCCAGGATGTCCTGGTCACTCAATGGCCTGGCCAGGTTGGTCATGATCGGATCCTTGCGGGCGCCGTCGCGGAATGCCCGCAACTGGGCGGCCACATAGTCGGCGTGCTGGCCGTTCAGATTGGGGTGGTTTGGCGCGGTGCCCTGGCCGTCAGCGCCGTGGCAGGCGCGGCAGCGGATCGCCTTGGTAAGCCCGGCCTGCGGATCGCCGGCAGTGGCCACGACGGGTTGTGCGCTGCCGTCGATCGCTGCGGCTGCCGCCTCCGCCCCACTGGCGCCGGCGGTTTGTGCCTGTTCCGGTGCCGTGGTGGTCGCCGGGCTGGGCATGGCAGCCTCGGGCGTCGGTGCAATAGGGGTCTCACTACCCAGTATGGTGTTGAAACTGGCGTAGTAGGCGGCGATGTCGATCAGGTCCTGGTCCGACAGATTCGCGAGCATCGGCGACATGATGGGGTCATTGCGCTGGCCGTCACGGAAGGCGCGCATCTCACGCAGCAGGTAGGTACGGTGCTGGCCATGCAGGTGGGGGTAATTGTCCTGCTGGCTGATGCCGCGCTCGCCGTGGCAGGCCACGCAGGCCTTGGAGGCGTCCAGCCCCCGTGCGATATCGCCTTCTTCCGGCTGTTGCGCCAGGACGGCGAGAGGCATGAGTGCCAGTACGGCGGTCGTGACCCAATGCCGATTGAATGTGGCTCCTGTCATAACGGCCCTCCTGCCCCAGATTGACGAACGCTAAAGTGATCTTCCATGGGCGGGCGCGCAATGCGAACCCGGCAATGAGCTGATACGGGTCAAATAAACATTCACCCAAGTTTAGCTAGTATCACTGCATGGTATGGTTTGCTGCAGAAAAAGACCGACCAGCTTAGTCACCAGGGGGCGTTATGGTTTGGATGTCAGGTCGCGGCGCATGGCGTGCGCTGTTGGGGCTGCTGGTTGTTGGCTTTGCAACGGCAGTTGCGGCAGCCCCGCCGGCAGGTGAAGGCTTCGTTGGCTCGGATGTGTGCGCCGAGTGCCATAAGGAAAAATTCCAGCAGATCCTGCCCTCCCGCCACGGCCAGACGGCCGATGCCCGCACTCCCTTCGCGCAGGCCGGCTGCGAGACCTGTCATGGTGCCGGCGAGGCCCATTCCCTGTCCGAGGGCAAGGAGCGCGGGGGGATGATCGTGTTCGGTGACAGGTCCGGCGTGGCCCCGGAAGATCAAAACGGCCAGTGCCTCAGCTGTCACCAGGATACCAATCGCATGCACTGGCAGGGCAGTCCCCATGAGGCCGAGGACCTGGTGTGCAGCAGCTGTCATCGGGTTCACCAGCCAGACGGTGTGTTGAAGAAGGCCACCGAGGCCGACGTCTGCAGCAGCTGCCACTGGCAGGTGCGGGCCGATATGCACAAGGCTTCGGCGCATCCCATCCGCAACGGCCAGATCACCTGTAGCGACTGCCATAGCCCGCACGGCGCCGCCGGCCCCAGTTCGCTGAAGGCGTTGACGGTGAACCAGTCCTGCTACACCTGCCACGCGGAAAAGCGCGGGCCCTTCCTGTGGGAGCATGAGCCGGTCACCGATGGCTGCAGCAACTGCCATACGCCGCACGGTTCCAACAACCCGGCGCTGCTGGTGCGACGCCCGCCGCAGCTGTGTCAGCAATGTCACCAGTTGCAGGGCGCCGGCCAGGGCCGGGCGCATATCAACCAGGTCAAGGAGTTGACGCTCGGTCAGCCGAATAATCACGAGCGCTTCACACTCGGCGGCAGCTGCCTGAACTGCCATTCCCAGGTGCATGGCAGCAACCATCCCTCCGGCGCGGCCCTGCAGCGATGAGCCGTGATGCAGCCAACAGCCGAGGAGGCAAGATCATGAATGTGAAGCTGATCAATCATCTGTCGCTTGGCATGGTGCTGGTCGCGGTGGGCTCTTCCCAGGCCGGGGCCGAAACCCCACCCGCGGCGCCGCTGCCGGCCACCGGCTGGGTCCAGTACGGCCTGGGCTACGTGTCCGATTCATCCTATGGCTTCGGGCGCTACAACGGCCTGGAGGATGAGGGGATCTACCCGGTGCTGTCCTTCGAGACCGAGCTGCGTCCGGGACGTCCGGATTACCTGCGCGCCAGCGGCCGCAATCTGGGCCTGGATTCACGCTCGTTGTCGGTGAAATACGGGCACCAAGGCCTGTTCAGCACCTTTCTGCGCTATGACCAGCTGCCGCACCTGAAGACCGATTCGGCGTTCACCCCGTTCGCTGGGGTGGGCGGCGAAGTCCTGACCGACAGCGGTGCACTGCAGCCGCTGTCGCTGGAAACCGAGCGCAAACGCCTTGCGGCCGGGTTTTCCTACCTGTTGCAACCGCAGTGGAAGGTGAACCTGATGGTGCGCCAGGAGCGCAAGGACGGGAATGATTGGATCGGTGGTGCGATTCGCGATGGCGGCGGCGGTGGTGGCGGCGGCATGGCCATCGGCCAGGTCGATTCGGTGCTGATGCCGGAGCCCATCGACCAGACCACCACGGATTTCAACGCCAGTGTCGAGTACAACGGCGAGCGCAGCCAGTGGCGCCTGGGCATGCAGGGTTCGTTCTTCGATAACGAGTATTCCTACCTGCGGTGGGAAAACCCCAACAGCACCTACCCCGCCTGGCCGGCCGGCGACGGCCAGCTGGCCCTGGCGCCGGATAACCAGTTCCTGCAGTTGGCCCTGTCGGGCTCGCATCTGCTGACCGATACCACCCGTGTGACGGGGCTGCTGTCGGCAGGGCTGATGCAGCAGGACGAGGCCTTCCTGCCCTACACGATCAACGGCGTCAGCCCGGCCTTGCCGCGCAGTTCCCTGGATGGCGAGGTGTATGTATACGCCGCTCAACTGGGCCTCAGCGCCCGGCCCATGAGCCGGTTGCGGGTCAACGCCAGGTACCGCTACGACGAGCGCGACAACCAGACCCCACAGGCTGACTATGACTACATCATCCTGGATTCGGGCATCACTTCCCCCACGACGGTCACCAACCAGCCGCTCAGCTACCGCAAGCACAAGCTGACGCTGGATGCGAACTACCGCTTCTCGTCGGATTGGCGCGGCCTGCTCGGCTACGAGTTCCTGGACAGCGAACGGGATTTTTCCGATGTCGAGCAAAACCGCGAGCACACCCTGAAGGGGACGCTGAAATGGCATGCGCGCCGCGACCTCGATGCCGCGCTGCGGCTGTCGGGAAGCACCCGAGAGGCGTCTGACTACCAGGCGGAAGACCCCAATCAGAACCCGCTGTTGCGCAAGTACTACCTGGCGGACCGTGATCGACGGCAGGGTGGAGTCATGCTGACCTACTCGCCTGCTACGACACTGACCATCGGCCTGAGTGCCGATCTGCTGGATGACGACTACCCGGACAGCGCGCTCGGCCTGACCGAGGCCAGCGGCAGGATCTTCAATGTCGACGTGGCCTACCAGCCGGTGTCCGATATCCAGCTGCATGCCTTCTATAGCCGCGACCAGATGGAGTCCCAGCAGCGCGGCAGCAACAATGAGGTGGGCGACGTCTACGACTGGACCGCGGATTTTGACGATACCGTGGACACCGTTGGCCTGGGCGCGGAATTCACGGGCCTGTGGCCGCGCTGGGATGTGGGTGTCGACTACCTGTATTCCCAGGGCCGCGGCGACATCAGCCAGGCGACCTTGCCGGCCGCGGCGCTGGCGCCCTATCCCACAGTGGAAAATGACCTGCACCGCCTGCAGTTGTCAGCGGCCTATCACTGGTCCAAGACCACCCAGGTGCGACTGGCGGCGATCTATGAGCACCTTGATGCGACCGATTGGGCGGTGGACGGTGTGCCCGTGGTGCTCCCGGGCGGCGGCAGCAGCCTGCTGCTCGGCAACGACAGCGAGGATTATGACGTGGTCGCCTTCATGGTCGCCATCCGCCACCGCTTCTGACTTACGTCAACTTGCATTCACGAACGGGTGATAATCTAATAATCAAGTAGTTGTCCCGCACCAAGAATCGGTAATAAACGACATCGGGCATTTTGATTGGTTTGACTGATAGGTGCAGTGTTGTGCGTGTCCTGATCGTCGTCATTGTCGGCCTGTTTGCCCTACCGTTGTGGGCGGTGGCAGCCGTGGACACGATCCCCGAAGAACACGCGGTGGAGCAGTACCCATCGAAGATGGGCGTGGTTACGTTCAATCACGCGCTGCATGCGGCACTACGGACCAACAGCTGCGAAACCTGTCATCATGCCCATCAGCCGGGCGAGCCATTCCAGGTCTGCTCGGACTGCCATCGCCACCAGATGCGGCAGATGGAAGACGGCGGCGAGGTGCCAAAGACATCCAAGGCTTTCCACCTGCGTTGCAGGGGGTGTCATGAGTACACGGTGCAGGAACTGCACAAACCGGCGGGGCCGACCAAGTGCAAGCTTTGTCATATCAAGGTTACGGATTAAGGCGTCAGGGAAGCGAGTAGGTAGATTATTTGATTTGGGGATGGGGGCATGCAGTGACGCCGACACCAACACCCCGAACACAACATGGAGAAGGGCGGGTATGAAAAATCAATCCACATTTAAACGCACGGCAGTTAGCGCGGCGGTGGTTGCTCTAATGGCTGCGGGTGCAGTCCAAGCGGCCACCGTGCAACATATCTCAGGGCATACCTTTACGGTCGATGATTTGGTCGCAGATTATGACGGGCGGACGTTCGGCCCTATGGGAAATGGTCGGTATCTGGCGGTGCTGTGTGGCCTGCCAGGTGTGCCTGCATGTGACGCGGACCACCTGCCTATCAGTGGTGATGAGGCAACCAAACTATACCCAGTGGATAGTGAGTTCGGCTTCAATGTGGTGGCCTTCGCTACGGCCTTCGATAAGGAGATCGGTGACGGTGTCTGGGGCGAAGGTTGGGTCGGCAATATCAAGGACGGAGTCAAGCGTATTGGTATCGAGATTTCCGATGCCGAGACCGATACCTTCAAGGTGCCGGCGCCGCTGGGTACTTGGTGTGCTGGTATCGGTGAGACAGCCGTGAAGTGCTCGACAGAGCGTTACGTGGTGATGGAGCACGTGCTGAACTGCCACGAGACCGTCCCGTATGTGGTCGGTGATGCGACTCGTGCAGACCCTCTCACAGGCGACCAGCCGGTATTACTGGATCCTCTTGGTAACCCGCTGGTCGACTGTGCCACAACCAAGTTCGACGATGATCCGCGAGTCCTGGAGTCCGGTCAGCCTTGGGACGGGAAATTGCTTAGCGAGGCGGTGACTGACTTAGATCTGACTCCCGCCGAAGCCGCCGACGTGTTGTCATTCCTGACGCCAAACGAGTCGACGGTGCTGGACAATATCGCCTACACGGATGATTACTCCATTACGGCGAAGGACGACGGCAAGCCGCTGTATCGCTGGGGTACCTTGATCAAACGTCCGAATGATATCCGCCTGTATGCGCGCATGCGTTTGCCCGCCGCATGGAAGACCGGTGGTGCTTGTGTGGGCCAGAACGGGGGCTTGGGTTGCCGTGTGACCAAGGCCACGCTGTACGTGTATCACAACATCACCAACAATCCGAACGACCAGATCCGTCCGGAAGACATGGAGAACGAAGGCGCCATTGGTCGTCTGCCGGGCTTCACCGTTGATGCTAGTTATGGAGCCGGATCGCATGTGTCTGACCGGGACTGCTACGAAGGTGATGGTGACTTTATCCCGACGGGCACGGTGCTGAAAAACGTCAATATGGCGGTGACGGGTAGTGATCCGTATGCCTGGTCCGAGGACCTGCAGGACGGTATCACGAATGGTTTTGCAACCTCTGTTGATCGCGAGCCCTTCGAGTGGTCGTACGATAGCAATGGCGACGGCTCCGCGGACTATAGTGTTCGGGAGCCGCAGTTGGCGACGCCTGGCGATACTCTGCTGTCGGGCCCACGCTGGCGCCTGACACCCGGCAAGTTTGGCCAGGATATCCCAGGCCTTGAAATCCCGAATGTGGAGTGCGCGCCACCTCCCTACCAGAAGGCGTTGATCAAGTACGAGGTTGGTGCTGTACCGCCACCCAATGGCCGTACGGCAGTAAACATACTGGACTGGGATTCCGACGATGTACGTAGTGTGATTGATCCCGCAGATGGCGTGACGCCTGTTTCCCCGCTGACCTTCTCCAGTGGCTGGGTGGATGCTGCTGCCAATGACGGTACCATTCTCAATGGGGCGGTCACCGTGGTTAACCCGGCACTGCAGGGGGTTACCGTTAACGGCGCTCCCGTTTCGGAGGACTTTGATCTGTCCATCTACATCAAGGGTGACCGCAAGCCGACCCAGCTTTATCAGGCGTGGTTGGTCGTGCAATACGATGATGGAGTCCCTTGATTGAAGTTGCTTAATGGACTCTTCATGCGGATGAGATTCTGGATGTAAGTCTGCCCGCACACGCTGGGGCTGGAAGAATCTATGGGAGTCTAAGAGAGGGAGCGCAAGCTCCCTCTTTTTATGTAAAAGTTTCGGCATCAGCCGTTGTTGTTAAGTTATTTCAGGTAGCAAGATCATGTTTGTATGCAATAGGCTTTTAGATCCTTTTATGCTGCGTGCTTTGAAAGCCGCCGGCCTTATTATTCTTCTCGGGGGGGCTCAGATTGATGCGGCCGTGGCTGCGTCGGAATCTGTATCTACTGATACGGAGACAGTGATCACCCGGAAACTGGACCCGAGTAATCCCGCGCCGCCAGCGGAATCCTTTTTGCCGGACCCATCCAAATTTTATCCCAAACGCTTCGCACCTGTTGTCGACTCGGGCTCGACTTATCTGATGCGGGCCGCGATGAGGGGTGATGTCAAAGCACTCTCAGCTGAGCTCGATAACGGCGTCGATGTCGATGAACAGGATCCGAGCGGCATGACCGCACTTGCTCACGCGGCGGGTGCGGGGCAGGTTGCCGCTGTTGAATTGCTTCTTGATCGAGGTGCCGGCGTTGACCGGCTAGACCACACGGGTGCAACGCCACTGATGCATGCGATTGCCTCTGGTCATGTTGATAGCCTGAAGTTATTGATCAAGCGTAGCGCGAACGTAAATGCGCGGCTCAAGCAGAGTAAGACCACGCCTCTCATCCAGGCTAGTTGGTATGGGCGCGCTGATATGGTTGCGCTGCTACTTGATGCAGAGGCAGATATCAATGCGGCCAATACCGGACATGTAAATGCCCTTATGACTGCTATCCAGCAGCAACATCGAGATGTTGTGATGTTGTTGCTGGAGAGGGGTGCCAGCATTGAGGGAGTGAGCCGAACCGGCATGTCTGCGCTTGATTATGCTGCGACTGCCAATGATGCAAAAACCACGGAGTTGCTTATTAAGCGGGGCATCCTGGTCAATAGGCGTGACGGCTTGGGGCGCACGCCGCTGATGCGCGCAGCGGCTAGCGGAGCACTGGTTAGCATGCAGGTTTTGTTAGAGACAGGTGCGGAAGTGAACGCGGTTTCCAAGAATGGCGTCACAGCCTTAATGCTGGCAGCCAGCAACCATGAAGCTGCCGCAGCGAAACAATTGCTGCAGCATGGCGCTGATCCGAACGCACGATCGACTGATATGGGCGCTACACCGTTGTTGTGGGCTGTAGGGCGAAAGGACGGTGAATTGGTGCGGGAGTTGTTGGCACATGATGCGGATCCAAATATTGCCGACAAGAGCGGGCGTACGCCATTGATGATTGCCGCCGATCTTGGCGATCGTGATTTGGTTTTGCTACTGCTGTCAGCCAAGGCGGACCCAAGCATGAAGAGCGTTTCTGGGATGACCGCTTACGATTTTGCTGAGCAGAAAAAGCACCGTGAGATCCTCTCGTTGCTGTCAACGGAACAGAGCGAAACGCAATGATAATTTGCGATTAATGTTCGATACTGATCGCTAGCAGCAAATTATGAAAAGAGTCGTTATTAATCAGGACCGTAAAAGCCAGCTTGAGGCGATGGGTGTTACCACTCTGAATAAAGCGGGTTTCACGCTCCCAGAGGACAGCGTTTTCGAGCCGCCATGCAGCCTGAAATGGATGTCGGTTCAGCATTCATTGGCGCTAGGGGCATTCAGCTACGCAGTTAGTGGCTTTTTCTTTGGGGCGCGTATTGGGCGATACGTTTCGATCGGCGAAAACGTGCAGATCGGTAGGCATGCGCATCCTATGGACTGGGTGAGTACGTCGCCGATTTTTTACACCCATAGCCGTGAACTGTTTGATACGGAGCTTGAGATTATGCATGACTTGCATCCGAGTCAGTTCGAGCGGTCAGGACCGCCGGTAGTTGCGCAGCTGACGAACATCGGCAATGACGTGTGGGTAGGTCATGAGGCATTCATTATGCCGGGTGTCACCATTGGTGACGGGGCAGTGGTCGCGGCACGTGCAGTGGTCACCAAAGATGTGCCGCCCTATGCGGTGGTTGCAGGTGTGCCGGCACGCGTTGTTCGGTACCGGCTGCCAACACGGATGATCGAAAGGCTGCAAGCATTGCGTTGGTGGGATTATGCAGCTTGGGAATTAACTGGGACTAAGGTGGACGATCCCGAGGCATTTGCGGAGGCAGTGGAGCGGAAAATCGCTGCTGGCATGCAGCCATACAGCCCGCAGCACTACTCTGTGCAAGAGCTTTTCCCGGAAGACTGATTTTCAAAATAATGTGTGTTAACAGCACTTCTAGCCCACCACAGAAAATTTGAGAAACAGTGGCAAGCGAACCGAAAGTCATCTTCCTGCACATCCCCAAGACCGCTGGGCAATCGGTGCATGAGTTACTACTCGCTAACTTCGATTCCGAACTGGTTTGCCCAGCTCGAGTAAACGAGCAATTGAAGGCTTTATCTGACGAGGAACTGAACCGATATCAGGTCTTTTCCGGTCATTTTGATTGGAATGCGTTCGACGGTCTTAGGGGGGAGCGGTTTGTATTTACTATCCTGCGTGATCCGATTCAGCGGTTGCTCTCTTTCTATTTCTATCTACGAGAGCAGGCTGAGTATTTCGCGTCTAGAGGTCAGCTCGGGGCCGACAAAGCAGGGCTTAAGGCTGCATATGAACTGACACCTTGGGACTACTTCGTCGATCCAGAGCTGCCGTTACGGGGCTTCATAGATAACCATTACGATAATTTTTACACTTACTATTTTGCCGGCCGCAGCTACAGTGCGCGGACTCAGCTCAGGCAATTATTGGGTCCAGGTCGGATATTTCGCGACGAAAAAGACTTAGTGCGCTTGGCTCGCGGAAATTTGGCTGAACTAGATGCTGTTCTTCCGCTGGAGCGGTGTTTTGACGTCGCAGAGATGCTGTCCGCCGCAGTAGGTAGGCCGATTATGGTTGCTGAGCGAGTCCACCTGAACGTAGGAAAAACGACGCCTGAGTCAAGGTGGGCCGCTCTGGAGGCGCTCGGTGCGGGGGAAGAGGTATTTTCGCATCTGCGCGCCTTTTGCGAATGGGATAATCTCTTGCTTCGAGACCTGCCTAGGTTTCAATAGTTCAGGGTCGAACAGGGCTAGAGACGCTCTTTATATCGGTCCTTGTGTAGAGAGTTCTTCAGTATTGCGGGTTGCAACCATTCTGTGAGGCATTGCATCGTCGTGGCCCCGCTGCCATCCATGATCGGTAATGAAAAACGGCGGACGGCTCCCAATTTCATGCGTACGGCAATGTCAGTAGCATCAAAGGTGTTTGCGTCATCGGCGCTCCCCAGAATGCTAGATCGGTACCATTCAAGATTCTACAGCCAGATCTGCTTCTGGCGTGTACTCACTCATGGTCCGTGCGAAAGTCGTATATTTTTGGAAAACGTTGCGCAGAAGGTGAAATTATGTCTCCCTATAGCAAACAGTCGCCTGAAAGCTACTGGAAAACCGGCGTTGCTCAACAGCATCCTCTGACTATTGAGGGGTTGTATAAGAAGCGTTTCAGCATCAGTGCAAGCTCTCAGATAGCTACAGCGGGTAGCTGTTTTGCGCAGCATATCTCGCGCCATTTGAAGAGTCGCGGGTATTCGGTTCTCGATGTCGAGCCGCCTCCACGGGGTCTCAGTGACGCTCGGGCTCGACATTTTGGATACCTAACCTACTCGGCGAGATACGGAAATATCTACCATGCTAGACAGCTTCTGCAACTCGTCAAAGCGGCTACAGGCTCCTTCGTGCCTGCGGATGTTATATGGCAGAAGGGTGATGTGTTTGTTGATGCCTTGAGGCCGACGGTTGAGCCTATAGGTTTCGCAACTGGCGATGAAGTGGTTGCGCATAGGCAAAAACATTTGACACATGTCCTTAGTATGATTGAAAAAGCTGATGTCTTCATATTTACCCTGGGGCTAACAGAAGCGTGGATTCATGGTGAAACTGGCACAGTATATCCTACGGCTCCAGGTGTTATAGCGGGTCGTTTCGATGACACAAAGCATCGTTTCAAAAATTTCTCTTATCATGAGATTCTCCACGATCTGCTGGAATTTAGAGACTTAACAAGGTCCATAAATCCGAAGATGAAATATATATTGACTGTTTCACCTGTTCCTCTCACGGCAACAGCGACGGATAAGCACGTTTTGATTGCAAACACCTATTCAAAGTCTGTGCTTCGTGCAGTCGCAGGGGCGCTGTATGAGCGTTTTGGTGACGTTGATTATTTCCCTTCTTATGAAATAATCGCGAGCCATTTTTCTAGAGGATTTTTCTTCGATCAAAATTTGCGAACAATATCGTCATCAGGCGTTGCTGCCGCAATGCGCGTGTTTTTTGAGGCGCATGGTGATCATAATATATCTACCGCACAAAATGGGAGTGCTTATGCGTTAGTGGATGAGGATCCTGCCTGCGAAGAAGTGCTTCTCGAGGCATTCTTGAATGAATAAACGCACGATATGTTTCGTCGGTAATTCTCATTTGGCAGCGCTGAAACTAGGTTGGGAAAGTTGTAGTAGTCAGTATGCCGAAGTGAGTGTGGACTTTTTTGGTTCTCAGGCTGATGATCTCAATGAATTGGATTGGAATGGAAATTCCCTGGTTGCAAGATCGCCGCGCATACGGAGCAATATGGCGATGACATCTGGCGGGATGGAGGGAATAGTTCCGGAGAGCTATCGATACGTTATTTTATGTGCATTAGGTTTCGGCATCCATCCACTTATAGCAACTTACGCAGCGTATCGCTCATATGCCCATAGAGAATATGCTGCTGCTGCATACTTGACTTCGGAGGAGTGTCTTGATGAGTCGGCATTTGGGGTGTTGGAGTCGACCACCGCGATTTCAATAATTAAGAAGCTTAAATATTCAGGCGTTAAAGTTTTCTTAGTGCCGCAGCCATTTCCAAGTATTGATATAGTCCGGGATAGTGAGGCGACAGTCTGGAAAACGATGTATGGCTCCCAGGACATCGAGAGAGAGCTGGTTAGATATAGCAGAGCTACAGAAAAGCTTGTGGAGAAATACGGATTTATAATTATGGAGCAGCCGGGCGAAACTATTTGTGGCCAGATGTTCACAAAAAGCCAATATTCCCGGGGTTCTGTTCGGCTCACCGAGAATTTCGACGTTCCGCATCCGGAAGCGGATCGATTTCACATGAATGTGGGCTATGGAGAACTGGTGGTAGAGAACGTCATCGAAGCGGTAATAGTGAATCGGTCGTAACCCTTAGCGTCGTGCTGGTTGCTGTATCGTCGAGGGCAATTAGGGTTTTGTTCGATGCACCATAAAGGCTACTTGCTAATTGCTGTCTCTGTGTTTCAGCATGGGTTAAGGTCAGCTGACGCAGAAAAAACCGTCACTTCCGCCGCTATTGCGGGCCATGGGCGGGCAGTGGTAGTGATCGATCCGCTGGCTATGTTAAGTTCATGGCCGATACCTGTTTTAGAATATCAACGCCTCATGGCGATCAACGACGACATCTGTCCCGTACGCATCTGCTAACCGAAATCGAGTTGGCGTGGCGATCTGCCGTTTTAGTTGGCGGTACGGATAGGCCCGCCAAGTTTTTCAGTCTACTTGGGGAGGGTCGTTCATCATGAGGTTTTTCCCATGATGCGGAGCCGTGTCCGTATATGATCAGTGGCGGTGAATCATTGGCGCTGTTGATTGAGAACTATCGCCACATACATCTAGTCACGGCAGTGTGCTGATGGTGGCTAAGGCGAACTACTTTTCGTTTCGACCAGGCAAGTCTTTATTCCTGATCCTGTAATGGTTTGGGGAGTGTGGTTTTTATCCCAGGCGAGGGCCGTGTGAGAAAATATGCTATTAATCTCTGGCGGCTTATTCGCGCACGATAGCGGCATCAAATAATCGTCCTGTGCTAGTTTGCGTAGGCGCGTAGCTATCGCGCCAATGTCAAACGCAAACACCGGGTAGCCCGCTTGCAGCGCTAGGGACAGCGTGTAGCTGTACGTCTCCGGCCATAGCGACGGCAGCCAAACAGCGTGAGGGGCAATAGTTCGCAGTCTTGATAGTGCTTCCTCTTCTATGTAACGGCCGGTCACATGGACGCCCGCTTTTTCGAGCAAGCGATCGTTATGGCTGTATCCCATGAGGGTGAATCGCAGGGGCAGATCGCGTTTTTGTGCATCCTGTGCGCAAGCAAGCAACACGTCAAAGCCTTTCACTCGACTAATCGCGCCAATAACCGTTATATGCAGGGTTTCTCCTGGCTGAAGCGCTGGTGTAGTTATTTTGATGTCTCGCGGGCCGATATCCTCGTGTGGAGATACTTCGAACGCTACCTCGGGAAAATAATGCATTAACCGATCGGCTACGTCGTCGTCTGGCACCAGCACCTTGTTGGCCGTGGTTAACACTCGGCGATGCATGGTGCGCCATGCGCCGATCTCGGGCGTCCCAAAGTCCGAGCCGCGCACTGCCAGGCATTGATTGCATTCAGTCTCCGATGGTTCGCCGCAATACCGCCCATTTTCGTCGGCCAAGTTGATTCGCGGGCAGATCACCTTGTAATCATGCAGGTTGACTTCCCAAGATGCACCAATCGACCCAATGAGGGTCGTTATGTATTCGGGGGCATCGGGGATGGCATCAACAAGGCTGTGCGTGTGCACTTCGGTGATGCCTAGTCTGATCAGCGCCTGTCGCAGGCCCCTGATATCTTCCAAGGCGAGAGGCAGGATGTTCGGTAGCGATCGCGTTGCGTGATGCCCCAGGGTAACGTGGGACCCTCTTCCAGGCATCGGTCGTAACAAGTAGACGCCGTAGCCGTCGCGAGTGAGGCGCTGTACGTCTTCCTGTACATGCCTTTCGGTGCCGCCGCCACGGTTGTGGGAGATAATCAGCACATTTTTCTCGCGCCGCAAGCGTTGTAGTCGCCCCCAGTCCAGCCTTTGGCGTGCTTCCTTGAGTGGATCTAGCGCGATAAATTGGGCCACGTCTCGATGATAATCGGGGTAGCGATTTGCAACGATTTTCAGCGCCGCTTGTATCCGCTTGCTCTTTTCGCCTTGGAACGAGGTGGAGCCCCAGTGACGGACAAAGATGTTAGCGGTAATGACATTGCGCCATCCCCGGCGAATAGCGCGCTGCGAGAAATCGTTTTCCTCCCCATAGCCCTTGCCGAATGCCTTTTCGTCAAAAAGGCCGACTTCGTTGAGGCAGGCGCGCTTGATGTAGGTGCAAAACCCCACGCATGTAGGCGTTTCCGCTTCCAAATCAGCATTCATTTCGGCCGCTATGGCATCGAGTTCCGCGTAGGAAACTTCCAGGGGAAAAGGGTTGTCGTGTAGGAAGCGGGGGTAACTGCAGATAGTGGCGTTGTTGGATAACGGTGTGACTGTACCTGTGTATGGGTCACGCCCAGCTGCTGCCACAAGCCTATCTAGCCAGCCGTCATAGACTTCTGTGTCCGCGTTTAATAGCACCACATCGCGATCTGGATGCAACGCCATTCCGCAATTCACAGTGTGTACAAAACCGCGATTATTACTGTTGGATGAAAAAGTGAACAGCCGTAGCTCCGCAAGCCGTTCGAGATTTTTAGTCAATTGAGCATCTGGGCTTGCGTCATTGATGACTACCAATTCGAACGGCGTCGTACCGCTAGCCGACAGAACACTATGCAGGCAGCGAAGGGTTTCAATACGCCCTTTGTACACTGGCACGATGACATCAACCGTTGCAGCGGCAATGCTGGCGCGCGAGGGCAGCGCAAACCAGGATTCTTCAGAGGGAATCCTTGGCGTTGGTGGTGGTTCATTCTCGGCAGGTCGGTCATCCGCTGGGGCATTGCTCGGTACCGGAGATCGTCCCTCCAAGCGGCCGTAGCGCAAGTAATGAAGGAGGGGATTCATGCGAGCCTCAGCCACGTCAGGATTGGCGCGAAGGTAGCTAGAGCCGTCAAACTGCGGGCTGGGCGAACGTCCTTCCAGCCCGCCATTCGTCAGATAGTGTTGCAGCGGCTCGACATGTGCGCGTTCGATATCCTTGTTGATCTTCAGGTAGTACTTCACATCGAACCATGGGCTAGGTGATTGTTGCTGGAGGTATCCGACGTAGGCGTAGTGAAGCAAGGCGTTTATGGATTTGGCTGAGCCCATTAGTTGAGATCGGTAGTAGGCGGGGTCAAAGAGCGCCATTGGCGAGCGCCCCTCCCTGTCTCCAGACATCACATAGTGCTTAATCGGAGCGATACCTGCTTCCGCTACGTCACCGTTGGTTTCGAGATAGTAGGTGGAGTCAAATAGTCCGGTTTGTTTAACCAATCGGATCAGGAGTGCCTGATAGAGGCGGCGCAGCAGCTTCGGCCTACTAAGGGCCTTGGCGAGCCTGAGCGTCGATAGCAATACCTCGCCTTTCCAGGCTTTAATTTGTATTCGCAGTCGCATTGAATATCACTATCAAGTTTTACAGCCGGTTTGGCTCGATCGAATAAACGGTTAGTAAGTGTTTTGCCGCGAATACATGAGTTGTAAGCCTTGCTTCTACCGCTATTAAATCTGGTAGTGGCGGTCGGCGTCTGCCTTCCAACCTCCTCCAGTGGTAGGGAGGATATTGTGGGGGGGGGGGAGAAAGATCCTCATGACTACCCGCTACATGACCACTATCATGCATTGTGGTAATCGGTGTGCTGACCCTAGTCAAAAATAAAGATATCTGTCCTAGTGGGGTAGTTACCCGCAAACGGCCGCGTGCTACTCAATATCGGCTTGTCTTGCCGCGGTCTTGTGCGAGGATGTCCCGGTACAGGGAAAGCTGCCCCTCGGTGGTTTCCTGCCAGCTGAAGCCTTCCGCGTAATGCCGGGTCTGTTCACGCCTGGGTGCGTGGGCGAGCAGCGACTGGGCGGCGCGGGTGATGCCCGCGGCGCTGCGCTCGTCGAGCAACAGCCCTGCCTCGGGCGCGGTGACCACCTCCGGCGTGCCGCCAACAGCGGTGGCCAGCACCGGCGTGCCGCAGGCCATAGCCTCCAGCAGCACATTGGCCCAGCCTTCGCGGCTGGACGCCAGCACCAGGGCATCGGCAGCGCCGTAGTAGTCGCGCAATGCCTCCTGGGGCAGGGTGCCGAGGAAACGCACCCGCTCGGCCAGCCCCAGTTCTATGGCCTGGCGGCGCAGCCGTTGTTCCTGGTCGCCGTCACCGGCGATCAGCAGTTCGGCATCCGGCAGTTCACGCAGGGCCTCGATGACCAGATGGTGTCCCTTGGCCTCCACCAGATGGCCGACGGACAGCAGGGTGGTGCGGGACAGTCCGAGCTGCTGGCGAAGCGCCTGCCGGTCCGCAGGCGGATAGAAGCGCGACAGGTCAATGCCGTTGCGCAATACCCGGATGCCGTTTTCGGGTGCGCCCAGTTCGATGAGCACATCCTTGAGTGCCTGGCACACGGTGATCATGCCGGTCGCGTTCTGCGCCGCCCAGCGGATCATGCGGCGGGGCAGACGGTACTGCGGCAGCACATTCAGGTCGGAGCCGCGGGCGGTGATCACCACCGGCTTGCCCAGTTGCCTGCCGAGCCAGACCGCCGCCACGCCATCCGGGTAGAAATAGTGCGCGTCGATGGCGTCGAAGTCGTAGCCGTCGGCGATGATGGCGCGCAGCCGCGGCAGCACCGCCAGTGCCATCAGCATGGGTGACAGGCTCATGCCGATCTTGGGGATCACCGGGTAGCGGGGGTGGTCGATGGTGATGTCGTGGCGCCGGTCCTGGCGCGGTATGCGGGCGTACTTGGCGTATTCGCCGAAGCGGTCCGATTGACTGGGAAACCAGGGCACCGGCGCAACCACCCGGCTCTCGACCTGGCCGGAGGCGAGCAGGTGTCGCAACCGGGTCTCGACGAAGATGCCGTGGCGCGGCACCTCGGCATTCGGGTACAGGCTGGTGAAGGTCAGCAGCCTGATCATGCCGCGACGTCGGCGCCGTTCTGCCGCAGGAAGGACTCGAACATCATCAGCGTCCACAGCGCCGTGCTGTGCTCGCCGGCACCCGATTGATGCTCGTCCACCAGACGGGCCAGGCACTTGTCCTCGAACAGCCCGGTGGCGCGCAGGGTGTCGCCGAGCAGCGCACTGCGCACCCGCTCGCGCAGCGGACCGCGGAACCAGGACGCCAGCGGCACGGAAAAGCCCATCTTGGGGCGGTACAGGATGTCGTGGGGCAGGTGCGGCTCCATGGCCTTCTTGAAGATGTACTTGCCCTGCCGGCCGCGCAGCCGCATGGCCGGCGGCAGGCCGGACGCCCAGTCCATGAACTGATGGTCGAGCATCGGCGCGCGCACCTCCAGCGAGTGCGCCATGCTGGCCCGGTCCACCTTGGTGAGGATGTCGCCGGGCAGGTAGGTCTTGATGTCCAGGTACTGGATCAGCGACAGCGGGTCGTCGGTGGGCGCGCGGCGCGCGTGATGCTCGAACACCTCGCGGCTGTTGTAGCCCTGCAGCGCGCTGCGCAGGCGAGGCGAGTACAGCTCCCGACGCAACGCCTCCGACATGAAGGACACGCTGTGCAGGTAGGCCTCGGCGCTGTCCATGGCCAGGGCCTGGAAGGTGGTCTTGGCGCGCAGCAGCTTGGGTGCCCAGTCGAGCTTCGGGTAGTAGCGCCCGAGCAGGCCGAACAGGGAGTGGCGGATGGCGCCGGGGATGCGGCCACGGATGCGTTCCTCGTTCATGTGCCAGCGGTGACGCCGGTAGCCGGCCAGCAGCTCGTCGCCGCCGTCGCCCGACAGCGCCACGGTGACCCGCTGGCGCGCCAGCTCGCACACCCGGTAGGTGGGCAGGGCCGAGCTGTCGGCATAGGGTTCGTCGTACAGGCCGGTGAGGCGGTCCAGCAGGTCGAAGTCGTCCGGTTCCACCAGCTTCATCTGGTGGTCGGTGTGGTAGCGATCGGCAACCTGCTGGGCGAATGCCGACTCGTTGTAGCGCGGGTCCGAGAATCCAATGGAGCAGGTGTTCACTGGCTGGTCGGACAGCTGCGCCATCAGCGCCACCACGGCGCTGGAATCGACACCGCCGGACAGGAAGGCGCCCAGCGGCACCTCGGACATCAGGCGGATCTCGGTGGCCTCGCGCAGCCGCGCCACCAGTTCATCCGCGGCGTCGGCCTCGGACATCGGCGGCAGCGGCTGGAAGGCGATGTCCCAGTACTCGCGTGGCGCCGCCAGCTGCTCGCCCTGGCGCAGGGTCAGGGTGTGCGCTGGTGGTAGCTTGTGCACCGCACTGAAGATGGTGCGCGGGTCGGCTACATAACCCAGGCTGAAGTAGTCCTCGATGGCGCGCGGGTCCAGCTCGCGGGGCAGCTGCGGGTGCACCAGCAACGACTTCAGCTCGGAGCCGAAGATGAACTGGCCGTCGGCCAGCCGCGCGTAATACAGCGGCTTCTTGCCCAGGCGGTCGCGGGCCAGGAACAGGGTCCTGCGGTTTCGGTCCCACACGGCGAAGGCGAACATGCCGCGGAAGCGTTTAACGCAGTCCTCGCCCCACTGCTCCCAGGCGTGGACGATGACCTCGGTGTCGCTATGGGTCTTGAACACGTGACCGGCCTGCTGCAGCTCGCGACTCAGTTCCGGGAAGTTGTAGATCTCGCCGTTGAAGGTGACGATCACCGAGCCGTCTTCATTGCACAGCGGCTGCTTGCCGCTGGACAGGTCGATGATGGACAGCCGCCGGTGGCCCAGCCCGATGCCCGGTTCCAGGTGCAGGCCGCCGGCGTCGGGGCCGCGATGAAACTGGGTTTCATTCATACGGTCCAGCAGGGCGCGGTCTATGGTCCCGGGGCCGGTGGTGTCGAAGATGCCTACGATGCCGCACATGCGCGCTATCCGTCCTTGTCGTTAAAGCGCCGGCTGTTTCGCTGTGGAGCAAGGCTCCCGCACGCACGGCTCGATAGATAAAAACATCAGGCTGCATTGTGGCATGGGAGGGGTGTTGCTTTGTATTGCATGTAGTCGAAGGCCGTAGGCGCTTTGCCGTCGTGGCCGGGCATTCCGAGGACAACGGATAAGCAAAGGGGTTCGAAACCCCGACTTCTACCTCTGGCGAGTGCCGTCTTACATGGTGTTAGTGGTACAGCGGCCTGTGCATAGATAATTAGACGATATGTTTTGCATGTGAGGACCGATAAAGCGCCGATCCAGGCCCTGGAATGCCGCTCTGGTCGGTCACGAAATGGGAGCAGTGAAAGCAGCCTCAGGTGGGCGGGATTGCCTGGTGACTACGCGTCCAGCCAACCCTTGCGGTCACTCCCCCTGTTTCGTCAATCGACTCATCCACTGGCCCGCGAAGCACCTTTGAAAAAAGTAACCTGAAGATCATTGCCGACGATGGCGAAAGTTGGCGCCACGCCCGCGATGTCGTTGCCACGGAACCGGTCAGCCTGGTAGCTGGAGAGATGGTTGCTGGTGAGCACCGTATAGGCCGTGTTGAATGCGAAGCCCCCTTCATCCTTCTTGCGGAAGGAGAAGGTCGTGTGAGAGGTGTTGAGCAATAGATCACCGGACACCGTGAGACCGATGGCGGTATCGCCAAGCTGGGTGGCGATGATGCCGCCGGTCAAGTCGAGTGTCCCGACGGTCACCCCTTTCGTGTGGTATCCGATATCCAGTTCGCCGTTGCCGAACAGCTTGACCGTGGCAGTCCCGCCCGAAGCTTCGTCGTAGAAGGCAATGCGGCCGCCGTAGCCGCCGTTGTTTCCACCGTAGGCGATCAGCGTGGCATTGCCGGCGGTCGATTTGCCCGAAAATACCGTGTAGCCGCCGCTCGCTTGCGAGGTGTAGCCGCCGAGATTGAAGAATGTGCCATCGCCCGCGGTAGGGACATTGCCGCCTGCGCTGCCGGTGCCGAACACCGAGAATTCGGTGAAGCCGGCGGCGGCAGCTGCTTTCGAGCCGGGATGATTCCAGAAGGTGCCGTTGCCGGCGGTCGGGTAGTAGTCGTTTTCGTGGTCGGGAGAGAGGGTGACCGAGAAGATCGTATGACCGGCGCTCGCCTTGCTTTCAATGGCACTGCCGTAGTTGACGAAACAGGCGTTGGCCGCGGTCGGCGAGCCGTGTTTTGCGCTGAATTCGACGTGACCGCCGCCGCCCTGCTCGCCCTCCCGTGCGCCGTAACTGAAGTATGAGCCGTGACCGGCGGATGCGCCGCCAGCCGTCATGTCCGGCGGGTTGTTGTTGAAGCTGGTGACGCCGCCATAGGCGCCGGCAACCGGCGCGGCGTGGTTATGGAAGTGCCCATGACCGCCGTCGGCGTTGCTGTCGAATGCGACGTCGCCGCCGTTGGCGCCGCTGTGGCTGCCGCCCCGGTTGTTGAAGATGCCGTGGGCGGCCGTCGACGTGCCGTAGAACTGGGTGTTGCCGCCATCTCCACCGGCGACGGTGCCGCCGACATTGGTGAAGGTGGCCTTGGCGGCCGTCGCGGTATCGTGGAACACCACGTTGCCGAAGGTGTCGCCGTCGGTGCCCAGGCTGCCGTAGATGGTGAAGCGGGCGCTGTCCGCCGATGTGGAATCACAGAAGCTGACCTCGCCGCCGACCGTGCTCTGCTTGCCCTTCGGCGGGGCGGCAGCGCCGGTCCAGACCTTGAACGCGGCTGAGCCGGCTGTCGACTTGTCACAGAAGCTGATGACGCCGCCACCGTAGCCTTGTTCCGTGATCGGTCCGGCGCAGTAGTACATGTCGTCATCGCCGGCTGTCGCGGTGTTGATGAACGTCAGTTGCGGGTCCTTGTGGCCGCTGCTGGTGGCGGCAACGGTGAAGCTCTGTTGCTTGTTGGACCGGTTGTCGATGCCGTGGCCGGTAATCGTCAAGGCCGGTTTGGCGCAGGGGCCAATGGTGAATGTGTAGCTGGGGGCATTGTCGGAAAACGCGATTTTTCCTACCGCGGCCGCGCCGGTTGCCGAAAAGCTGATCGCCGTCCGGGAGGAGGCGGCAAAAGCGGCCGTATCCGTGGGCTGCCCGTGAGGGGTCCAATTGTCTGCCGAATTCCATTCGCCGCTGGGCGGCTGGGTGTTCCAGGTTGATTTGCTCATCTATTTCACCGGATTTGGCGAGAGCGCTCCCTCCCGACGCTGGCGTCACTGGGTGTCTCGCGTGTCGTATTGTCTTGTTGTTGTATGCGGGCCGTACTGTGTTCAGGGGCGAGAGGACGGTGCGACGCTGTAAGGTCCCTTTTGAACCGCGGGCGCAGACTGTACCTGGTTGCGCCCCGAATGCTTGGCGCGGTAGAGGGCGACATCCGCCTCATGCAGCAGCTGCTCGGTTGCCCCGCTGGCACCGGGGAGCATGGTCGCGGTACCCATGCTTGCCGTGACCACGGCGCCGGTCGACGAATGGGCGTGCTCGATCGCCAGATCCTCTATTGCCTGACGCAGCTTTTCCCCGATCATGGCTGCGCCGTCGCCATCCGTGTTGGGCAGGATGATCATGAATTCCTCGCCGCCGTAACGCGCCACCAGGTCCCCCGGCCGCCGCAGCTGTTCCTGCAGGGTATTGGCCACTGTCGCCAGGCAGTCATCACCGGCCTGGTGACCGTAGTTGTCATTGAAGGCCTTGAAGTGGTCGACATCGAGCATGATGACCGAGAGGGGCTGCCTTTCGCGCAGCAGGTGCCGCCATATCTCCTCCAGGTAGGCGTCTCCCCGTCGCCGGTTGGCGACACCGGTCAGGCCGTCGCAATCGGCCAGGTTCTGCAGCTCCTGGTTGAGCTGTTCCAGACGGGCGGTGCGCTCGGCGACCTTTTCCTCCAGGGAGCGGGAGTAGTCCTGCACCTGCTCGTAGAGCCGCGCGTTCTCGATGGCGACCGCCGCCTGGGCCGCCAGCAGTCGTATCACCTCGACCCGTTCTTCGGTAAAGACGCCGCTGGCGAGGTTGTTCTCCATGTACAGGACGCCTTCGAAGCGTTCCCGCCGGATCGGTACGCAAAGTACCGATGTCGGTTTGACGCTGAGCACGTAGGGGTCCTGCGTGAACTGGCCCTCGCGGGCGGCGTCGTGGAGCACCACGGCCTCGCCGCTGTACAGGACCCGGCTGATGAGGGTCACGGGCAGCGGCAGGCGTCCGCCATCCCGATCCGATACCAGCGAGTGGCTAGGCATGCCGTCGCTGGGCAGCCCCTCCGGCGGCAGCTTGCTGGCTTCGACCACCAGTTGCCCATCGCGCCGCACCACCAGGCAGCCCCACTGGCCGCCGGCATTTTCCAGCAGGATGCCCATGGTGGTCTTCAGCAGCCGGGCCAGGACGATCTCGCCTGAGATCTCCCGCGACGCCTTCATCACCGAGGCCAGGTCCAGGTCGCCTGCCTCGCGTGCCGCTGACGCCATCCGGCTGCCCGTTGCCAGTTCGCGCAGCACCGGGAATTCCTCTTCCAGGAGCGCCACCTTGCGCCGGGCGCCCCAGCGGTCATAGAGATGGTGGGCGCCGCGCAGATAGCCCTCGGCGGCGTGCCGACGGCCCAGGGCCAGCAGGTGTCGGGCGGCCCGCTCGCAGGCCATGGCCTCGTCGCGCAGAAAGCCGCTTTTCCGTGCTGCGCCGATCGCGGCGTCGTAGTGGTCCAGTGCGGACTCGCGAGCGCCGTCGAGGCGGGCCAGCTCGGCCTCCATCAGGTACTGGAGGTGGCGGAAATTGTCCTCGCAGTTGTCGGCCCAGCGCCTCATGCGAGCCAGGTCGCGTGCCATGCGTTCGCGCGTCGCGGCCTGCTCTGCCGCCGCCATGTCCGGGACGTGGATCGCCAGGGTGAGGAACGCGACGATGTAGAAGCGCACCAGCTGGGGCAGCGACATCGACGACTTGATCAAGGCGTCCTGGGCGCGCACGTATTCGAGGGCGCGGTCGTGCTCGCCGTAGAGCAGGCAGATCTCGGCGCTGTAGATCTGGTGGTTGGCGATGCCGGTCATGAAGCGGCGCTGGCGCATGCCTGCCAGGCACTGCTGCTCGTCGAAGCTGTCGTCGCTCAGGCTGCAGGGTGAATCGGTCAGGCCGAGCAGATTGCGCTGCAGCTGCAGGAACAGGGTGCCGGAATCCAGGGAGTCCTGGTAGGCGCATTCGCGCACGATCTCCAGGTTTTCGGCGTGCAGCCGGTGCGCCGTTTCCAGGTCCAGGGTCGGGTCCCAGATCACGCAGTCCTGGGCGCTGTAGGCGAGATAGAGCAGGTCGCCCGACTGGTAGCCCGCCTCGATGCCCTTGCGGAACCACGGCGTCAGGCTCGACCAGTGGTTGCTCCAGTGATGCACGAACATGGCGTAGACGTAGATCACCCGCGCCCGCAGGGTGAGGTCGTCGAGGCGCTCGTTGATCGCCAGTCCGACCTTGCCGTACTGATAGCCGGTGGCGGGCTCGTCGAGCTCGCCGCACAGCAGCATGCCGTAGGCCGCGTAGGCGAAGGCGGACTCGGGGCAATTGCCGTGGCGCAGCGAGAGATTGACTGCCTTCAGTACCAGGTAGGGAAACAGCTTGCCGCTGCCGGAGAGGAAGGCGGCGGCGAAGATCTCCATCAGCAGCCGCATGGCGGTCAGGGTGGCTTCATCTTCAACCAGCGGGGCATCCACCAGGTCCGCGATGCGGCGTTCACCGAGATTCAGCTCGACCTGGCGTCGTTCCTCGGCGATGTCGGCGTCGCAAGGTTGGTCGGTGAATTCCAAGCCGAGCATCGCCAGTCCCTGGATGGCCGAGTGGATGGACTCTTGCATGCGCCCGAGGGTGGCGTACTGGCGGGTACGGGTGGCCAGGATGTCGCTGCGCTCCAGGCTCGAATGGGCGTACCCCAGCAGTATGCCGATCCACTCGTCGGCCTCGTCGACGCGCCCGGTGAGATAGGCGCACTGCTGGGTTTCCGTGGCCAGCGACCGCATCAGCTCCGGTGTCTCCTGCCAAGGGGCGGCAGGCAACAGTTCAGCCGCCACGCGCAGGTAGTTCAGGGCCGCCTCGTAGGCGGCCGAGAGCTTGGTGCGCACAGCCGCACGCAGGTTCAACTCGGCAAGGCGCAAGCGCTCGTCGGCGGCCGCGATCAGGCTGCGCCCCTCGTTGAGATGGTTGACGATGTCGATGAGCCGCTCGTCCGGTACCCGGTCACCGGCGTGCTGCAGCATCAGGCGACCGATGGAGAGGTGCACCTCCGGCAGCCGCAGGCTGTCGATCAGGGCGTAGGCGGCCTGCTGAACGCGGTCGTGCTGAAAGCGATAACCCGGGTTGAGTTCCTGCGGGTCGGCGTCGCCGCCGACCAGCCGGTAGTCGGTGTGCAGCGGCTGTAGCGCGTGCTGCTTGAGGGCCGGCAGCAACGCCGCCGCGGTCTCTGCCGGCGAGCGCTCGTGGATCGCGGCGAGCGTGTGCAGGTCGAAGGTGCCGCCGATACAGGCCGCCAGCTGCAGCGCCTGCTGGGTCTCCCGTCCCAGGCGCCGCAGGTTGTCCACCATGAATTCGACCACGTCGCTGCTGACGCCGGACCAGCGGGCCGCATCCAGATCCCAGTGCCAGCGGCCGCTGTCTGGATCCGGGGCCAGGGCGCCCTCCTTGTGGAGTTGCCGCAGCAGCTCGTTGGTGAAGAAGGGATTGCCCTGGGCCTTGTCGTAGAGCATGTCGCTCAGGGGGCGCGCCTCATCCGGTTCGCGGCACAGGGCGCCGGCCACCAGCTGCGCCACCGCGTCCTGATCCAGCGGACCGAGGGGAAGCTGGCGGATGTTGTTCTGTCCCGGCAGGTCCTCGATCAGCAGGCGCAGGGGGTGTCCCGGTCCTACCTCGTTGCTGCGATAGGCGCCGATCAGCAGCAGGTGGCTGAGTTCGTGCGAGGTCGCCAGTCGCCGCAACAGTTCCAGGGTCGGTGCGTCGCACCACTGCAGGTCGTCGAGGAACAGCACCACCGGGTGTCCCTCTCCCGCGAATACGCGGAGGAAGGTGGTCAGCACGATATGCAGACGGTTGCGGGCCTCAGCCGGCGGCAATTCGGGCACCGCCGGCTGCTGGCCGACGATCAGCTCCAGCTCCGGCACCAGGTCCACCACCAGGCGCGTATTCGGTCCCAGCGCATCGAGCAGCCGCTGACGCCATTCCGTCAGGCGCGCTTGCGGCTCCGCCAGGACCTGCTGGATCAGGCCGCGGAAGGCGGCGGCGAGAGCCGTGTAGGCTGCGCCGTGCTGGAACTGCTCGAACTTGCCCTGGCCCAGCAGGCCCCGCTCGCGCACCAGCGGTCGGTCGATCTCGTTGACCAGGGCTGATTTGCCGACGCCCGAGTAGCCGTGAACCAGGCAGAATTCGGTGCTGCCTGCCGCGGCGGCCTCGAACAGTCCCAGCAGTTCCCGGAGCTCGGGATCGCGGCCGTACAGGGTTTGCGGCACCAGGAACTTCTGCACCACATCCTTTCGGCCCAGTTCAAAGGGTGCGATCTCATGGCCTGCGGCCAGTGCATCGCGACACTGCTGCAGGTCGTGCAGCAGTCCATCGGCGCTCTGGTAGCGCGCCTCGGGATTCTTGGCGAGCAGCTTGAGCGCGATGGCTGAAACCGCCTCGGGCACCGTGGGCGTCGTCTCGTGCGGTGCCGGCGGCAGACGGCTGATGTGGCTGTGCACCCATTCGAGCAGGTTGTTGGCCTGGAAGGGCAGCTGGCCGGTCAGCAGTTCGTAGAGCAGCACGCCAAGGGAGTAATAGTCTGAGCGGTAGTCCAGGTCGCGGTTCATGCGCCCGGTCTGCTCCGGCGAGATGTAGGGCAGCGGCCCCTCCAGGCGCCGCGACATCTGCACCGCCTGCCGCTCCTGGTCGAGTTCGGAGGCAATGCCGAAGCCGGTCAGGGCGATGGCGCCGCTGGCAGGGTCGAAAAGCACGTGTTCCGGCGTCAATGCCTTGTGAACGATGTCGTTGGCATGTATCCCGCCCAGAGTGCGGACGAGGCGCAGGGCAATGTCGATGACCTCCGCCAGTGGCAGGCCGCCCCGGCCGGCGCGGGCGAGGTGGGGCTTGAGCGAGCTCTCGAACGGTTCGCTGACCAGGGCCAGGTTGCCGCTGCCGTGGGGCAGTACGGCGTGCACCTTGCACACGCCGTCTACCCCGGACAGGCCCTGGACGATAGCGCCTTCACGGCGCATCCCGGCCACCTGCTGGCGGCTGGGATATTCGACGTCGAAGGTCTCGATCGCTACCGCGGCGTTATCGGCAAGGCGGCGGGCGCGGTAGGCCACGCGCTCGCCGGAGCGGCGCAGGACGGCGCCGACCTCGTAGCCGGGCAACTGCAGACTTGCTTCCACCACCTTCCTGCTACCGCCGCTGGTGCATCAGATGCCGAACATGCGGTTGAAGGTGGCGCTGAAGTTCTCGTGCGCGGTGTCGCGCAGGGGCTCGCCGTGACCGCATAGGGCGTGCTTGAACGGGACGTCCTTGAGACGGGCAAAGTCGTCGCCCTCGGGCGCGGCGGCCTGGACCCAGACCGGGCCGAGGTTGGCCGGGGTGAAGAAGCCCATGTTGGTCATCAGTTCCCGTGACGAGTCGGAGAAGAACTCGTCGGGGCTGAGCCAGTTCTGCAGCGCGTCGCAGGCGATGACGATGCCGCCGGCGCGCTCGAGACGCAGGATGCCCTCGGCGATCTGGGTGGTGCGGAATTCGAAGATGGACGCGTCCGAGATTGGCAGCGGGTCCTCGGTGAGACTGCGGGTGGCCTTCAGGCCGGTCTCGTGTTCCATCCCGGGCATCGCCCAGTACTCGGCCTTGTAGCGATCCACGTAGAAGGGATCATCGCGCCCATGCAGGGAGCCGAGGCGGACCACGTCGGTCACGCGGCCGAGCTTGTCGAGTTCGGCCAGCCCCTCGTCGTCGAGGCGCACGCTGTTGACGATGATCAGGCGATCACCGTCGCGCACCACGGTCATGTTGCGGCTGAACTTCCAGTCCATGCCCTGGAGAACGGTCTCCATGGCGCCGCTGACGAAGAAGACATCGGCAAAGACTTCTTCAAGGCTGCCGTGGGGGAGTGCCGGGGGAAATTGGTCCATTGTGGTTCCTCATTTGCTGTTTTTGTAATCGAAGCGACCCACGTAGCGGTACTCCCTAGCATACTCGTTGAGATAGGCGTCGAGGTAGCGCTGTTGGGCTTCATTGAGGCGTCCATGCCGGATGTCATCGATGGATTCGTTGCCGTCGCTGCTGTCCAGCCGCTTGAGATGAAACAGGGTCATGTCACGCCCGCCGAAGAAGCCCTTCAGGTATTCGTGCAGGGGGCGCGCCTGCGACATGTCGAAAACCGCGCCGTAGAGCGACGTGTACAGCGGGTGCCTGGCCAGGGCGGCATCATCGAATGTGGGGTGGTCGCCCGGTGGCGGCGTGAACGGCGGGTAGTCGTCGGGCCGGTGGACCGGCTGTGTCTCGAGGTCGCGCAGGTAGTCGGGGTCGAGGCCGGCCTGACGGGCGCCGTCGATCACGATGTTGAGATAGCGGCGGCTCGGCCGACAGCCGTCGTCGATGAACCCGGGCATGCCGACGTAGGTGACTGTGGGGACCCGTTCGCCGTCAGTATCCACCTCGACGGTGATCCGGTCATAGCCATGACCACAGGCCTCCGTGGCGTCCAGGGGCGCCAGGGCCGCGTCCGGACAGTCATAGAGTATGCCGAGCACGCGGTCGCCGGGCGCTTCGGAACGCTCGATGTTGCCGACCCCGCCCTCGTGGCGGAAGAAATGCTGCACGTTGAAGCGCAGCCGCCAACCGTGCAGGACGGCAAGCCGCGCTGCCAAGGGCTCCACGCCCTTGGCCCGCAGCGAGGTGATGTTCAGGTTGGAGCCGTAACCGAAATAGCGAAACATATGCCCTTTATCCGCCATCTAGCGGAGATCCGCACAGGCCGGTACCCACGCCAAGGAGGGTGTCGGCTGACGGTGCCGGAATCTCATACGTGATCCCATGCCGCCCGGACTAGTCGGTCTTGCCATTACCGTTGGGAAAGGTCTTGTCATAGGGAGGCGTGAAGCTCGGGGCCGTCTTTCTCGGCGTGGACGCCTGCATGACGGCTTCAAAGGTTGGGGCAGTTTCCATGCGGTCGCCGAGTCCCCACAGCGGCTTGGGAATGCCGAACCAGTGCAGCAGTGTGGCGGCAAAAGAGGTGGCATCGAAGGGGACGTTCCCCTCTGCCCGGAAAACGGATTGTTCCTTGATCCAGGGCGACACCATGATGGTGGGGACTCGCGGCCCCATCAGGTCGTAGGCAAAGCCGTTGTTCAGATCGTTGGGCCAGGGCTTTTTGGCATAGGGCGGCGCGACGTGGTCGTAGACGCCGCCGTTCTTGTCGAAGGTGATGACCAGCAGGGTCTGCTCCCAGCCCGGCCCGTTCTTGATCGCCTCGTAGATTTCGTTGAGCGCCTTCTCCGCAGGCACCGGGTCGCCGCCGGCATGGTACGAGGTGGATTCGTGGTTTTCGATCCAGATCGGCTCCAGGTAGCTGAAGGCGGGCAGCTTGCCGCTCTGGGCGTCTTTCTTGAACTGGTCGAGCCCGGCAATAAACGGACTCGGGTCGGCATCCAGTGAAGGAATCTGCCCTTCCAGATAGAGCTGGTAGGTGAAGACAGCGTTTTTCCAAAGAATGGCGTTGTAGATCTTCCAGTCGGTAATGCCGTGGCTCCAGAGCACCTTCCAGATGGACTGGCGGTGGGGGGCGTCGGGCCAGTACTTGTAGGCATTGCCACCCTCCCAGGTGCCGAGCTTGTTGAAGGCGGAGCCGGTGACGGAAAAGGCGCGATTGACATCGGTGCCGCCGGGGATGGAGCAGAACCAGCGGTCGGAGATCCCGAAGTGACGCGCCAGGCCGTTAAGCACCGGCAGCTGTTCCGGGCTGAAGGTTTGCATGACCTGGGGGTTGGCATTGTTGAGGATGAAACCGCCCATGTCCGGCTCGGCGCGACCCCAATAACCTGGCTCTGCGGCGAACATCTGCTGCAGGTTGTCGGTGGTGTCGTGGAAGGGGTCCTGGTTCAGTGCGACCAGATCCCACTGGTCACTCAGCTTGCCATCCTGGTACTGGCTGACGTGAACCTTGCGCTCGCCGTCGAGATTGAAATCGTTCGTGCTCGCGCCATCGAATGGTGCCTTGGAGCCGATGTAATGACAGTCCTTGTCACCCTGCTCGTACAGCCAGCCACAGACATTGTCGAAGGAACGGCTTTCGAGCATGTAGTAGACAACGTGCTTGATCTTCGTGCGCATGAAGTCGATGGTGCCCGGTGTCGCGGCCCTGTGCGCTTGAACGGGAATGCGCGGCTGGAACCCGGTCAGCATGGCGCCGGCGCCGATGCCGGATGGGAGCATGCCTTCGCGAATGGGTCCGGCCAGAGCATCCGCGTGGTCGGGGTCGAAAGCCCATAGGCGATAGCTGCCCTTGTCCGGACTCCATTCCAGAATATGGTCACCGATCACCGTGAGTTCATGGCTCTCGTCGATGTGATGCCAACAACCTTCCAGAACCGCGGGGAGGGCAAGGGGTGGATGCATCTGGGGGTCGAAACTCCACAAGCGGAAATGCTTCCGGTCGGGCAGCCGGTCCAGCACATAGTTGCCGATAGGCAGCAGGGTGTGGCCCTTCTTGATCAGCGGAAAGGCGCCCTGGCCGGTATAGGGCTTGGGTAGCGGGTCACCACTGCCCGGGGCGTTTGGCTGTGGGTCGAAGTTCCAGAGCTCATAGGTCCCCCGGCCCTTGGTTGGAATCATGCTCAGCACAAAGCTGGTCATGGGGATGAGGTCCAGGTAGTGGTCCTCATCGGGATTTTCACTGTAGTAATCCCGGTAGTCCCAGAATTTTGCCTTTTTCCAGTAACCGCTCTGGAGCGGCTTGGCGTTCAATGGATCGGGTGCTTCCGAGTTGAAGTCCAGGAGATTGAAGTGATAGCTGGGTTCCCCGTCATTTTGGCAAACAGGGCCCCACTGCAGGAGGTAGCCGCCCACCTGGGCGATGCGGTAAGAGCGGTCGAAGGATGCACTCGCGCCCGATAAAACCTGGGTGAACAGCTCTTCTGCATCGGGGTCTACCCGGTAAAGACGATAGGAATCGTCGTGCTGATTGCGGCAGATAAGAAAGTCATTTGCGGATGACTTTTGGGAATCCCGTTTCATGAGACATCTCGTTTTTTATTGTTACTTGGAGGCGGCGTGGAATGGCGCTGGCGCTGCCGAATCCTGGCAGCGCCAGGTCGATTCATATGACCATTGACCATATACAGTGCGCTGCTGTTTAGGAAGTAGCGTCTGTGACCTGGCTTTATTGAGTGCATGGGCCAATATGGCGGGGAGGTTTCGGACACGATTATGGGTACAAGAAACCCGGCGCGAGGCCGGGTTCATTGTAACTGCCCGATAAAGATGGCACGTGGCCAGAGCGAGCATAGCGAGCGCAGAAATACTTGATGAATCGCCTAAGGCGGTTCTAGGTGCCAGCAGGGAGAGGCCAGCGTTGGCGAAGCATCGCTTCGCGTGCAGCCGAACGCCGCGGCGGCTGTGCCGCCGTGGCCGGGAATCCCGAGGGTATCGAAAAAGCAAAGACCCGCGTGAAGCGGGTCTCTTCATAATGGTGCGCCCGAAGGGATTCGAACCCCTGACTTCCACCTCCGGAGGGTGGCGCTCTATCCAGCTGAGCTACGGGCGCATAAATCGGCGAAGCTAAGACCGGGGAGGATACAGCCCGGAAGGCCTTGGCGTCCATCTGGCTGCGTGCTTTCTATCACCCCGGCTGGGAAATGGATATAATCCCGCGCAGTTTTTTTCGCTGCCGGGCACGCCCGGTGGTTTTCACGATTAACCTAGCTTTTCGGGAGCGCCTGCCGTGTCTGCACAAAACGACGCCGGATTCCTTCGTATGTTCATGCTCATCCTGGGCGCCTTGCTGGCGTTCACGGTGATCATCCTGATCGCGGCCAACCAGATCGGTGGCAGCCTGGCCGACAAGCCGGGCGAGGATCCCATGCGTGCTGCTGCGGTGGACGAGCGCATCAAGCCGGTGGCCAAGGTCAATGTCGGTGGTGCCGCAGACGCGGCGCCGGCCGTGGCCGCCGCGCCCCGTAGCGGCAGCGAGGTTTACACCGCGCACTGCTTCGCCTGCCACGGCACCGGCGCTGCCGGCGCGCCGAAGGTCGGCGACAAGGGTGCCTGGAGTGCCCGAGCTGCCCAGGGTATCGATGCCCTGGTCACCACGGCCATCAACGGAAAGGGCGCCATGCCTCCGCGCGGTGGCAGTGCGGCCTCGGACGAGGAGATCAAGGCGGCCATCCAGCACATGCTCAAGGAAACCGGCCTGTAAGGCGTGTCTCCCGAGTCGAAAAAAGCCCGGCTTTGCCGGGCTTTTTTTATGCCTGTCGATTGGGGACTATGGCAGGCCCCACGTTGGAGAAATGTTAGGGATAGCCATGCTCGACGCGATTAAGAACTTCCTGCGCCTGGAATCGTCCAGTGGCGTGCTGCTGCTGGTGGCTGCGGTGCTGGCCATGCTCGTGGAGAACAGCGCGGCCAAGCCGCTCTACGACGCCTTGCTCGGAACCCCGGTGGAGATCCGCTTCGGGGCATTCCAGATCGACAAGCCGCTGCTGCTGTGGGTGAACGATGGCCTGATGGCCCTGTTCTTCTTCCTGGTCGGGCTGGAGCTCAAGCGCGAGGTGCTGCGCGGTGAGTTGTCCGACCCGGCCAAGGTCACTCTGCCGGTGCTGGCAGCCGTCGGCGGCATGGCCGCCCCCGCGGCGATCTACGCCTTCATCAACTGGGGGGATGCGGTGGCCATGAAAGGCTGGGCCATCCCGTCGGCCACCGATATCGCCTTCGCCATGGGCGTGCTGGCGCTGCTCGGCGACCGTGTGCCCAACGCCCTGAAGCTGTTCCTGCTGACCCTGGCCATCGTCGACGACATGGGCGCGATCGTTATCATCGCGCTGTTCTATACCGCGGACCTGTCGCTCGTTTCGCTGAGCGTGGCGGGGGCGGCGCTGGTGGTGCTCACAGTCCTGAACCGGCGTGGCGTGGTGTCCATCGTGCCCTATGCGCTGGTCGGCCTGGTGATGTGGGCAGCGGTGCTGAAATCCGGGGTGCACGCCACCCTGGCCGGCGTGATCGTGGCGCTGTTCATCCCGCTCAAGAAGACCGATGCGGAAGGCACCTCGCCGCTGGAGAAGCTGGAGCACGACCTGCATCCCTCGGTGGCCTTCCTGGTGTTGCCGCTGTTTGCCTTCATGAACACCGGGGTGTCGCTGGACGGTCTGTCCTGGGCGTCCCTGCTGGCGCCGGTGCCGCTGGGCATCGCCGCAGGCCTGTTTTTCGGCAACCAGTTCGGTGTGTTCGGTATCAGCTGGATTGCGGTGAAGCTGGGTATCGGCAAGCTGCCGGCCGGGACCAGCTGGCCGCAACTCTATGGTGTGGCGCTGCTGTGCGGCATCGGTTTCACCATGAGCCTGTTCGTCAGCTCGCTGGCCTTCGAGCAGGGCGGCAGCGCCATCGCGGTGGACGATCGGTTGGGCATCCTGGTTGGCTCCATCCTGTCGGCGGTGGCCGGCTACCTGGTGCTGCGGCTGGTGACGACGCAGCGGCAAAGGGAAGCATGACATGATCAGGATACGCAGTAAGGTGTGGCCGCTATTGCTGGCCGCCGCGGTGCCGCTGATGGCCAGCGCCGATGACGCTCGCCAGCTGGTCGAACTGCCGCTGCCGATGCAGCAGCACATGCTGGCCAACATGCGCGATCACCTGGCGACCCTCGACAGCGTGCTGGCGCACCTGGCAGCAAGCGAGGGCGACCAAGCGGCGGATATCGCCGAGAGCCGCCTGGGCATGAGTTCGCTGGACAGTCACGGTGCCAGCCACATGGCCGGTTTCATGCCGGTAGAGATGCAGGCCATCGGCACCGGCATGCACAAGGCGGCCAGCCGTTTCGCACGGGTGGCGCGGGAGGGTGATGCGCTGGCGGCCTATGCCGCGCTGCAGCCGGTCACTGCCGCCTGCGTGGCCTGCCACGCCGGCTACCGCATCCGCTGATCGGGTTTTCCCGCTGGCTCAGCCGTTGCCCAGCATGGCCTTCAGGTTGGCCAGGTGGGCGCTGCCGCGTTGCTTCTTTTCCTCGGGGCTGACGTCGCCGCTGCGGCCCTGCCATTCCAGGTCGTCGGCCGGCAGCTCGGCGAGGAAACGGCTGGGTTCGCAGCTGACGTGCTCGCCGCCGCGGCGGCGCTTGCGGGCCAGCGTCATGGTCAGACTGCGCTGGGCACGAGTGACCCCTACGTAGGCCAGGCGCCGCTCCTCCTCGATGTTCTCATCCTCGATGCTGGCGCGGTGCGGCAGCAGTTCCTCCTCCATGCCCACCAGGAACACGTGAGGGAACTCCAGCCCCTTGGAGGCGTGCAGGGTCATCAGCGACACCCGGTCGCCGCCGGCGTCCTCGTCCTGGCGTTCCAGCACGTCCATCAGTGCCAGGTGGCGCACCATCTCGGCCAGCGAGTCACCGCGCAGCTCGTCCTTGTGCAGCCGGTCCAGCCAGTCCACCAGTTCCAGCACGTTCTTCCAGCGGCGCTCGGCGGCGCCGTCGGTGGGGCTGGTCTGCAGCAGCCAGCTCTCGTAGTCCAGGTCGCGCAGCAGCTGGCGCACGGTTTCGACCGGGTGGTTTTCCTCGGCCTCGCGGGCCATCTGCCACAGCCAGTGGTGGAACTCCTTGAGCCTGGCCAGCGGCCGGCCGCTGATGTGCTGCTCCAGCCCCAGTTCGTCGCAGGCGGCCAGCAGCGTGCAGCCGCGGCCGATGGCGTAGCCGGACAGCTTTTCCAGGGTGGTGTGGCCGATCTCGCGGCGCGGCGTGTTGATCACCCGCAGGAAGGCGGTGTCGTCGTCAGGGTTGGCCATCAGCCGCAGGTAGGCCATCACGTCCTTGATCTCGCTGCGCGAGAAGAAGGCGGTGCCGCCGGACAGGAAGTAGGGGATGTTGTGGGTGCGCAGCGCCTTCTCGAACGGCCGCGCCTGGTGGTTGCCGCGGTACAGGATGGCGTAGTCGCCGTAGTCGCTGCGGGTCTGGAACTTGTGATGCAGGATCTCGGTGATGACGCGCTCGGCCTCCTGCTCCTCGTCCTTGCAGGACAGCACCCGCAGCATGTCGCCGGCGCCGATGTCGCTCCAAAGTTTCTTTTCGAACACGTGCGGGTTGTTGGCGATCAGCAGGTTGGCGGCACCCAGGATGCGCGAGGTGGAGCGGTAGTTCTGCTCCAGCTTGACCACCTTCAGCTGCGGGAAGTCGTCCTTGAGTCGCGCCAGGTTCTCCGGCCGCGCGCCGCGCCAGGCGTAGATGGACTGGTCGTCGTCGCCCACCACGGTGAGCGCGCCGCGCACCCCCACCAGCAGCTTGACCAGTTCGTACTGGGCGCCGTTGGTGTCCTGGTACTCGTCCACCAGCAGATAGCGGATCTTGTTGTCCCAGCGTTCCAGCACCTCCGGGTGTTCGCGGAAGATCTCCACCGGGCGCAGGATCAGGTCATCGAAGTCCATGGCGTTGTAGGCGGCCAGCGCCCGGCGGTAGCCGTCGTACAGGTGGGCAAAGGCCAGCTGGCGTTCGTCCTCGGCCAGGCTGACCGCCTGCTGCGGGCCGATCAGGTCGTTCTTCCACGCCGAGATCTGGTGGCGTGCCTGGTCGATGAACTGCTGGTCGCTGTCGTCGCGCTTGGCCAGTTCCTTGAGCAGGTGTTTGACGTCCTGCTCGTCGAGGATGGAGAAGCCCGGGCGCAGCCCCGCGGCCTTGTGTTCCTTCTTGAGGATGGTCAGGCCCAGGGTGTGGAAGGTGCTGACCATCAGGCCGCGCCCGTCCAGGTCCTTGAGCAGCTCACCCACCCGCGCCTTCATCTCCCGCGCCGCCTTGTTGGTGAAGGTCACCGCGGCGATGTGACGCGCAGACACACCCGCCTGACCGATCAGGTGGGCGATCTTGCGGGTGATGACGCGGGTCTTGCCGGAACCGGCACCGGCCAGCACCAGCAGCGGGCCGTCCAGGTAGCGGACGGCCTCGGATTGACGGGGGTTGAGGTCTGCCATGGGTTACTGCTTGGCGTCCCCGCTCAGTGCTCGAACAGGGTCTTTTTCTGGCGGAACAGCGCCGAGATGTCCTCGTCGCCGTGGCCCTGTTCCATCAGCCGCTGGTAGTGCACCAGGGTCATCTCGACGATTGGCAGCTGGGCGTCCATCTCGGCGGCCATGGCCTGGCAGATCTTCAGGTCCTTGTGGTGCAGCGCCAGGCGGAAGCCCGGTGCGTACGTGTCGTGCACCATGGTCGGCCCGCGCACCTTGAGGAACCAGCTGCCGGCGGCGCCGCCGCCCAGCAGGTCGATGACCTTGTCCATGTCCAGGCCCTGTTTCTGACCGAAGGCCAGCGCCTCGGTGACCGCCTGGTTGATGCCCGCCACCATGATCTGGTTGACCGCCTTGGTGGTCTGGCCGGCGCCCACCGGGCCCATGTGCTCGACCCGGCCGGTGATGATCTCCAGCACCGGGCGGATGCGCGCCAGCACCGCGGCGTCGCCGCCGACCATCATCACCATGGTGCCCTTGTCGGCGCCTTCCTTGCCGCCCGATACCGGGCCATCGAGGAACGCGATGCCGGCCTCGGCCATCTGCGCGGCGATGGTTCGGGCGGTGCCGGCGGCCACCGTGGAGGTGTCCAGCAGGATGCTGCCGCGGGGCATGTGCGGCCGGATTTGCTCGCAGACAGACAGCAGGTCGGCGTCGGTGGATACGCAGGTGATCACCAGCTCGGCTTCGCTGACCGCGGTCGCCAGGTCATCGACCACGGTGGCGCCGCAGCGCGCCACCAGCTCCTGGCCGCGGGCAGGGCTGCGGTTCCAGGCGCAGAGCAGCTGCCCGGCGTTGTGCAGATTGGCGGCCATGCCGGCGCCCATGGCGCCCAGACCGATCACGACGGTTTTCATGGGTCGATTCCTGTGGCTGTGCTGTCGATAGAATAGGCGATGCGTCGGCGGCGCCCGGGTGACCGGGGTGCCGGACCGCCAAAGGCCGTATGCTACCGTCTGGCGCGGGCGCCGGCCATGACCGAGACAGCAACATGAACGACAGCGAAAAAACCTACCGTCACAGCCGCGTGGAGGCGGAGCTCAACCGCGAGTCCTGGCGCATCTTTCAGGTGATGGCCGAGTTCGTGGAGGGTTTTGAGAAGCTCGCGCCCATCCGGCCGGCGGTGAGCGTGTTTGGTTCCTCACGCACGCCGCCGGATCATCCCTGGTATGCCAAGGCCGAGGAGACCGCGCGGCTGCTGGCGGACGGCGGCTTCGCCATCATCAGCGGCGGCGGGCCGGGCATCATGGCGGCGGCCAACAAGGGCGCCCAGGCCGGACGCGCGCCCAGCGTGGGCCTGAATATCCAGCTGCCCCACGAGCAGGTGCCCAATCCCTACCAGGACATCTCGCTGAGCTTCCGGCACTTCTTCGCCCGCAAGGTGATGTTCGTGAAGTACGCCTCGGCCTACGTGGTACTGCCGGGCGGTTTCGGCACCCTGGACGAACTGGCGGAGATCCTGACCCTGGTGCAGACCGGCAAGAATCGGCGCATTCCCATCGTGCTGGCGGGTTCGGCCTTCTGGGCCGGGCTGCTGGACTGGTTCCGCGACACCCTGGTGGCGCAGGGCACCGTCAGCGCCAAAGACCTGGAGCTGATCACCGTATGCGACGAGCCGCAGCAGATCGTCGACACCATCTTCGCGCACTACCAGGACCGGGGCTTCGAGCTGTCCGAGGACGAGCAGGAAATCCTGCTGCAACTGTAATAGCATTGCGCCCATGCGCCGTACCGCTTACAGAGATCGAAGGAGCATCATGAAACGTCGCCTGCTCAGCCTGCTTTTGCCCTTGCTCCCGGCCAGTGCCCTGGCCGCGGAACCCGCTGCGGTGACCGAGGACATTCCGCCGCCACCGCCCATCGTGGAGAGCGGTCAGGTCATCGAGCCCGAGGTCACCATCAAGCAGGACGACAAGGGCACCACCTACGAATACCGCGTCAACGGCCAGCTGACCCTGGTGCGGGTGGTCCCCAAGGTGGGGCCGCCCTACTATTTCGTCGACTCCGATAATGACGGCGTGCTGGACATGCAGCAGCAGGGGCCGGTCAACAGTTCAGTCAACCAGTGGATCCTGTTCCGCTGGTGACCTGCCAGCACCCTTCATCGCAAGCAGCAGGGCCGCCACGTGCGGCCTTGTTGCTGTTCAATTCCTAGATTTTTCGCCTGTGAACGCCCTGGCCAAGTTGCTCGACGCATTGTCCGACCTCACCGGTCGGGCCATCGCCTGGCTGACCGCCGGCATGGTGCTCACCACCTTCCTGGTGGTGGTATTGCGCTACGGGTTCGACTGGGGTTCCATCGCCCTGCAGGAATCGGTCACCTACATGCACGCGCTGGTGTTCATGCTCGGTGCCGCCTACACCCTGCGCCACGATGGTCACGTGCGGGTGGACATCTTCTACCGCAGGCTCGGCCCGCGCGGCCGGGCCGTGGTGAACCTGCTGGGCAGCCTGCTGCTGCTGTTGCCGGTCAGCCTCTACATCCTCATCGAGAGCTGGCCCTACGTGACCGCATCCTGGACGGTGCTGGAGGGCTCCCGCGAGGCCGGCGGTCTGCCCGGGGTGTTCCTGCTCAAGGCCCTGCTGCTGCTGATGCCGGCCCTGCTGGTGCTGCAGGGCCTGGCCGATGCCCTGCGTTGCTTGCTGCTGTTGCGTGACGGTGACGCGACATGACCGAGTGGATGCCGCTGCTGCTGTTCCTGGCCGTCGGCGTGGTGCTGATGGCCGGCTACCCGGTGGCCTTCAGTCTGGCCGGGGTGGCGCTACTGTTTGCCGTGCTGGGCGACTGGGCCGGGCTGTTCGACCCGGCCTTCCTGGAGGCGCTGCCTAACCGCCTGTACGGCATCATGATCAACGAGACCCTGATCGCGGTGCCGCTGTTCGTGTTCATGGGGGTGATGCTGGAACGCTCGCGGGTGGCCGAGTCGCTGCTCGACACCATGGCCAGCCTGTTCGGTTCACTGCGTGGCGGGCTGGGGATCAGCGTGATCCTGGTGGGCATGCTGCTGGCGGCCAGTACCGGCATCGTCGGTGCCACCGTGGTGACCATGGGGCTGCTGTCGCTGCCGACCATGCTCAAGCGCAACTACCATCCGGCGGTGGCCACCGGCACCATCTGCGCCGCCGGCACCCTGGGGCAGGTTATCCCGCCGTCCATCATCCTGGTGCTGCTGGGCGACGTGCTGTCGTCCGCCTACCAGCAGGCGCAGCTGGCGATGGGCGTGTGGAGCCCCAAGACGGTGTCCGTCGGCGACCTGTTCGTCGGTGCGCTGATCCCAGGCCTGGTGCTGGTGCTGCTGTACATCGGTTACCTGGTGCTGCTGGCCTGGCTGAAGCCGGCCAGGATGCCGGCCATGGCGGCGGAAGACCGCCATACCGGCAGCGGCCTGTGGCTGCGGGTGCTGGGCGTGCTGCTGCCGCCGCTGCTCCTGATCGTGGCGGTGCTCGGTTCCATCCTGATGGGTGTGGCCACGCCCACCGAGGCGGCCTCGGTGGGCGCCGTCGGCGCCATGCTGCTGGCGGCCGCGCGCGGCCAACTTAACCTAACCACCCTGCGCGAGACCGTGCGCCAGACCACCCTGGTCACCAGCATGGTGTTCATGATCTTCATCGGCGCGGCGCTGTTCTCGCTGGTGTTCCGCGGCTTCGGCGGCGACGAGGTGGTCAGCGACATCCTGCACGACCTGCCCGGCGGCATGGTCAGCGCGGTGGCCATCGTGATGCTGGTGATGTTCCTGCTCGGCTTCATCCTCGACTTCATCGAGATCACCTTCGTGGTGGTCCCCATCGTCGCCCCCATCCTGCTGCAGATGGGCCTGGACCCGGTTTGGCTGGGGGTGATGATCGCGCTCAACCTGCAGACCTCCTTCCTCACCCCGCCGTTCGGCTTCGCGCTGTTCTACCTGCGCGGGGTGGCCCCGCCCGGGGTCACCACCGGCGACATCTATCGTGGCGTCGTCCCCTTCATCGCCATCCAGCTGCTGATGCTCGGCGTGCTGGCGCTGTGGCCGGAACTGGCCACCTGGCTGCCCGCCCAGGTCTACGGCGACTAGTCTTCTCCCGGCTCTGCAGCGTTTCATTCTTATTCAGCTAGGGTTCAGCTTGAGGCCCTAGCATGAGGGTCCGACTGCACGCTTACTCCGAGCGGAGGAGAACCGACCTTGAACCTGCCATCCAAACCCGTGGCCACGGGCCTGTGCCTGCTGTTCATGACATTGGCGCCAATACTGCAGGCTGCGCCCGGCGGCACGTCGCTGGGCGAGATCCTGGACGCCGCCGTGCAGCAATCGCCGGGCGCTGAGGTGCCCGACGCGCTGCGCTCCGAGGGCGAGGCCCGCCGCGAGCAGTCCGACAGCCTGTTCGCCAGCGACCCGGCACTGGTGGTGCGCCACCAGACGGATGTTGTGGGCGACGACACCGGCATGCGCGAATGGGAGGCCGGCCTGGAAGCGCCGCTGTGGCTGCCGGGGCAGAAGGCGGACCGGCGCCGCGAGGCCAGCGGCCTGCTGGACCAGGCGACTGCCTACGACAGCCTGCGTCGCCTGCAGGTGGCCGGTGAGCTGCGCGAGCGGCTGTGGGAGCTGCTGATTGCCCGCGAGTCCGTGACCCGTGCCGAACAGGCGCTGAATGGCGCGCAGGCGCTGGAAAAGGCAGTAACGCGCCGGGTGGAGGCGGGTGAACTGGCCCGCGCCGAGCTCAACCTGGTACGCAAGGAGACCCTGACCCGCGAGGCGGAACTGGTGCAGTGGCGCAACGAACTGGCGCTGGCGATCGAGCATTACCGCCGCTATACCGGTACCGACAACCTGCCCGCCGAGCCGCGCGAGCCGCTGCCGACGGGTGACGGTCTTTCCGACACGCATCCACAACTGGTGATGGCCCTGGTGATGACCCAGCGCGCCCGCGCGGCCCGCGACCGCAGCCGCGGCGAACGCCGTGGCAATCCCAGCCTGTACATCGCCGGCCTGCAGAGCCGCGACGGCAGCGCCGCACCCTACCAGTCGTCCGTCGACCTGCAGCTGCGCGTGCCGCTCGGCCTGGCCAGTCAGAGCCGGCCGGCGCTGGCCGCCGCCGAGCGGGCATTGACCGAGGCGTCGACCGAATTGGCGCGCACCCGCTTCGAGCTGGCCGAGGCGCTGCATCACACCGAGGCCGCCGTGCAGGCGACCCGCGACCGGCTGCAACTGGCCGAGCGCCAGAACGCCCTGGCCGAGGAGGGGCTGCGCCTGGCGCAGCGCGCCTTCGAGCTGGGCGAGTCCGACCTGTTCAAGTTGCTGGCGGCCCGCCAGCAGGCCGTCGAGGCCCGTCGCCAGCTGGCGGTGGGTGAGCTGGAACTCGGCCAGGCCATCGCCCGTTTCAACCAGGCTGCCGGAGTCGTGCCGCAATGAAAAAGACCGCCCTTTCCCTGTTGCTGGCCGCCAGCCTGAATGCGACCGCCGCGACCATCACCCTGACGCCCGCCCAGCAGGCGGCGCTCGCCATCGGCGTGGCGCCGGTGGTGGCGGCCGACCAGGCCGTCAGCCGGCCCTACCCGGCACAGATCCGCGTGCCCAACGACCAGCTGCGGGTGGTCGCCGCACCGGAAGCCGGTGTGATCGAGGCGCTGCTGGTGGCCGAGGGCGAGCCGGTCAAGGCGGGCCAGCCGCTGGCGCGCATCCTCAGCCCCGGCCTGCTGGTGCTGCAGCGCGATTACCTGGAGGCACTGACCGGTCGCGCGCTGGCGGCCGACGCGCAGTCCCGTGACCGCAAGCTGCTGGACGAGGGCATCATCGCCGAGCGCCGCTTCCTGGAGAGCCGTGCCGCCTATCAGCAGCAGGCGGCCATGGTCGCGCAGCGGCGCCAGGCACTGGCGCTGGCCGGCATGGATGAGGCCGGCCTGAAACTGCTGGAGAAGGACCGCCGCATGAGCGGCAGCCTGCTGGTGCGCGCGCCCCTCGACGGCGTGGTGCTGGAGCAGCTGGCCACCGCCGGTCAGCGCGTCGACAGCGCCGCGCCGCTATACCAGGTCGGTCGGCTGTCGCCGCTTTGGGTGGAGGTGCACGTGCCGCTGGAGGCGGCGCAGCGCGTCAACCCGGGTGACCCGGTGCAGCTGGTGCGCGAGGGGCTGAGCGGCAAGGTCATCACCGTCGGCCGCATGGTGCACAGCGCCGACCAGGGCGTGCTGGTGCGCGCCGAGCTGGTCGACGGCAACACCGGCCTGCGCCCCGGCCAGTTCGTCGAGGTGCGGCTGGCCGGCGGCAGTGACGGCGCCTTGCGGGTGCCGGCCGCGGCGTTGCTGCGCAATGCCGGCAAGGCCTATGTGTTCGTCAAGATGGCCGACGGCTTCGAGCCGGTGGAGGTCGAGGTGCTGGCGACCGAGGGCGATAGCGCGCTGCTGCGCGCCGAACTGCCGGCCGGCGCCGAGGTGGTGGTCAATGGCACCGCTGCCTTGAAGGCCGCCTGGCTGGGCGGGGGTGAGTGATGCTGGCACGGCTGGTTGAATTCGCCCTGACCCAGCGGCTGATGCTGCTGCTGGTGATCGCACTGCTCGCCGGGGGCGGCTGGTACGCGTTCCGCGAGACCCCCATCGATGCCTTCCCCGATGTCTCCACCACCCAGGTGAAGATCATCATCAAGGCGCCGGGCATGACGCCGGAAGAGGTGGAGACGCGTATCACCGCGCCCATCGAGGTGGAGATGCTCGGCATCCCCCACCAGACCATGCTGCGCTCGGTGGCCAAGTACGCGCTCACCGACATCACCGTGGACTTCGCCGAGGGCACCGACATCTTCTGGGCGCGCCAGCAGGTGGCCGAGCGGCTCGGCAGCATCTGGGGCGACCTGCCCGCCGACATCTCCGGCGGCATCGCGCCCATGACCACGCCGCTGGGCGAGATGTTCATGTTCTCCATCACCGGCGGCACCCTGGACCTGCAGCAGCGCCGCGACCTGCTCGACTGGGTGATCCGTCCGGCGCTGCGCGCGGTGCCGGGGGTGGCGGACGTCAACGCCCTGGGCGGCCTGGTGCGCACCTACGAGGTGGTACCGGACAACGCCCGCATGAGCGCCCGCGGCATCTCCCAGGCGCAGCTGCTCGACGCGCTGGCGGCCAACAACCGCAACGACGGCGCCGGTCGCCTCAACGACGGGGAAGAGGTGCTGCTGGTGCGCGCCGAGGGTGCGGTGCAGACCCTCGACGACCTGGCGGCCATCGTGGTCAAGGCCGACCCGTTGGAACCGGTGCGGGTGGCCGACGTGGCCGAGCTGCGCATGGGCGCGCTGACCCGTTATGGCGCAGTGACCCGTGACGGCCAGGGTGAGACCGTGGAAGGCCTGGTGCTGGGCCTGCGCGGCGCCAACGCCCGCGAGGTGGTCAGCGGTGTACGCGCCAAGCTGGACGAGCTGATCACCACCCTGCCGGAAGGCGTCGAGATCGACGTGTTCTACGACCGAGGCCGGCTGGTGGATCGCGCCGTGGGTACCGTCGCCCGGGCGCTGCTGGAGGCCATTGTGCTGGTGCTGGTGCTGCTGGTGGTGTTCCTCGGCGACCTGCGCGCCGCGCTGACCGTGGCGCTGGTGCTGCCGCTGGCGGCGCTGGTGACCTTCATCCTGATGTACGTCTTCGGCATGTCCGCCAACCTGATGTCGCTGGGTGGTCTGACCATCGCGGTGGGCATGCTGGTGGACGCCGCGGTGGTGGTGGTGGAGAACGTGGTGACCTTCCTGGCGCATCAGCGCGGCAAGGGGCGGCTGCCGCGGCTGCACCTGATCTATCGCGCGGTGAAGGACGTGGCCGCACCGGTGACCTCGGGCATCGTCATCATCATCATCGTGTTCCTGCCGCTGCTCACCCTGGAGGGTCTGGAGGGCAAGCTGTTCGTGCCGGTGGCGCTGACCATCGTGTTCGCGCTCAGCGGCTCGCTGCTGCTGTCGCTGACGGTGATCCCGGTGCTGTCGTCTTTCCTGCTGGGCAAGGTCAAGCACGAGGACCCCTGGTTGGTGCGCCAGCTGCACCGTATCTACGAGCCGAGCCTGCGTTGGGCGCTGGTGCATCGCGGTATCGTGTTCGGCGTGGCCGGCGCGCTGCTGGTGCTGGCCGGGGTGCTGTACACCCAGGTGGGCAAGACCTTCATGCCGACCATGGACGAGGGTGACCTGATCGTACAGCTGGAGAAGCTGCCGTCGATCACCCTGGAGCGCTCGCTGGACCTGGACACCAAGGTGCAGCGGGCCATCCTGGCGCGGGTGCCGGAGGTGACCGGGGTGGTGGCGCGTACCGGTTCCGACGAACTGGGCCTGGATCCCATGGGCCTCAACGAGACCGACAGCTTCCTGGTGCTGAAGCCGCGCGAGCAGTGGCGGTCGCCGGACAAGGACGACCTGGTGGAGGCGATCCGCCAGGTGCTGGCGGACTTTCCCGGCGTCGGCTACGCCTTCACCCAGCCCATCGAGATGCGCGTGTCGGAGATGCTCACCGGCGTGCGCGGTGACCTGGCGATCAAGATCTTTGGTGACAACCAGGCCGACCTGAACCGCAGCGCCGAGGCCATCGTGCAGCTGCTGCAGGGCATCGATGGCGCCGAGGACGTGTTCACCTCGCGCAACGAGGGGGCGCAGTACTACAAGCTGGCGATCGACCGGCTGGCGGTGGGTCGCCTCGGGCTGGACGTGGACAGCGTGGCGCAGGCGCTGCGTGCCCAGGTGGAGGGCGTGCGTGTGGGTACCATCTACGACGGCGCCAAGCGGGTGCCGCTGGTGATCCGCGGCCCCGAGCAGCTGCGCAATTCGCCGGCGCTGTTCGGTGCACTGCGCCTCACCCTGCCCGATGGCAGCAGCGTGCCGCTGGAGGGCATCGCCCGGATGGAGCGGGTCGAAGGGCCGGTATCCATCTCGCACCAGCGCGGCAACCGCATGGCGGTGGTGGTGGCCAACGTCTCCGGCCGCGACCTGGTGGGCTTCGTCGAGGAGGCCAGGCAGAAGGTGGCCGTGTCGGTGCAGCTGCCGACCGGTTACTACCTGGAATGGGGCGGCCAGTTCGAGAACCAGCAGCGCGCCGCCAAGCGGCTGTCCATCGTGGTGCCGGTGTCGATCGGGCTGATCTTCCTGATCCTGTTCTCCACCTTCGGCTCGGTACGGCAGGCGGCGCTGGTGCTGACCAACATCCCCTTCGCCATGATCGGCGGCGTGGTGGCGCTGTGGCTGACCGGCGAGTACCTGTCGGTGCCGGCCTCGGTGGGCTTCATCGCGCTGCTGGGCATCGCGGTGCTCAACGGCGTGGTGATGGTGACCTATTTCAACCAGCTGCTGGCACTGGGCCGGCCGGTGGCCGAGGTGGTCGTCGAGGGCGCCCGGCGCCGGCTGCGGCCGGTGCTGATGACCGCCAGTATCGCCGCCTTCGGCCTGGTGCCGCTGCTGTTCGCCAGCGGGCCGGGGTCGGAGATCCAGCGGCCGCTGGCCATCGTGGTGATCGGCGGATTGATCTCGTCGACCCTGCTGACCCTGATACTGCTGCCCATCCTCTACCAGCGCTTCGGTGTCGAGATCCGGGAGGTGCACCCATGAACGAACACTGTCTGCTCAACCTGGTGGCGGCGCCGGCCATCGAGGATGCCCTGGTGGACTGGCTGCTCGGCTGGCCCGGGCTGTCCGGCTTCACCAGCGTACCGGTATCCGGGCACGGCAGCTCGGTGCACAGCATGAGCGTGGCCGAGCAGGTGGCCGGGCGCCGCCGCCAAGTGCTGTTCCAGTGCCATCTGTCCCGCGAACAGGCGGTGGATCTGGTGGCCGGGCTGCGTGCCGACTTTGCCGGCAGCGGCCTGCACTACTGGGTGGTGCCGGTTCTCGATGCCGGGCACCTGAACTAGCCGGTTTTCACGGTTGGCGGGCGGGCGCTATCCGCCGGGTTCGGATTAAAGAGATTCGGTCTGGTGCCGTAATCCCTGGTGAATATCAGTGGCTTTGACGCGGTGCACGGCATGGCATCGCGCGGGCCAAGCTGCCTGGTTTGCCAAAGGGATCGTCGAGAATGACCATCAAAAAACAATTTATCGTGCTGATCGCGCTCGTCACGCTCGCCATGCTGGCGCTGCTGGGCCTGAGTCGCTACAACGCCGCGACCATCATCAGCCTGGAGCAGGAGGCGGTACTGCTCGGTGAGGTCGAGACCGGGATGCTGACGCTGCGGCGCAACGAGAAGGATTTCCTGGCGCGCAACGATCTGAAGTATCTGGACAAGTTCAACGCCAACCACGAGGCGTTGATGGGCAAGGTGCGCGATTTGCAGGGCCGGCTAGAGGCATCAGGCATCGATGCCGCCAAGGCGGCGCAGGTCGGGCAGGTGCTGGAGGATTACGCCGCGCGGTTCCGTGAACTGGTGGCGGTACAGCAGGAGATCGGCCTGAATGAGAAGGACGGGCTTTACGGCAGCCTCCGCGAGGCGGTGCATGGCGTCGAGAAGCTGGTCAAGGAGCAGCATGACTACCACCTGCTGAGCGACATGCTGATGCTGCGGCGCAATGAAAAGGACTTCATGCTGCGCGACAACCTCAAATACGTGGACAAGCTGACCAAGAACGTCGCGGTGTTCGAGACCTCCCTGGCCGCCAGTGACATACCTGCAGACGTGAAGGCGCAGATCGGCACGGCCATCGCCAAGTACCAGGCGGACTTCCTGGCACTGGTCGACGGCTACCAGCGCAAGGGCCTCAGTTCCAAGGAGGGCATTCGCGGCGCCATGCGCGACACGGTGCATCAGACCGAAGAGCTGATCACCCAGCTGGATGGCGACATCACCCTGGCCGTGGACGGGCACGTCGCCAGAGCCAACTGGGTTGGCCTGAGCATTGGCCTCGGCCTGCTGGTGGTGATCGTCGGCATCCTGCTGTTTCTGTCGCGCAACATCCTGCGTCCGGTGCAGGCCTTCGCCCGCACCATGACCCGCGCCGCCGAAGAGCGCGATATCAGTCTGCGCGCCGATGTCACGGGCAAGTGCGAGATCGCCCACATGGCACGGGCGTTCAACGGCATGATGGACGAGTTCCAGGCATTGCTGCGCCAAGTGGTGGATTCGGCGGCAAGCGTTGCGGCGGCGTCCACCGAACTGGCCGCGGTCACCGAGAACACCGCCGGCGGGGTGCAGCGCCAGCGGGTGGAAAGTGACCAGGTAGCCACCGCCATGAACGAGATGGCCGCCACGGTGCAGGAGGTGGCGCGGCATGCCGAGCAGGCCGCCGCGGCCTCCAACGACGCGGACGGCGAGGCCTCTGAGGGCGCCCGTGTGGTCGCCCAGTCGGTCAGCGGCATCAAGCGTCTGGCCGAAGAGGTCGAGCGCACCGCCACCACCATCAATGAGCTGGAGAAGGAGAGCGACAACATCGGCACGGTGCTGAGCGTGATCACCGGCATCGCCGAACAGACCAATCTGCTGGCGCTCAACGCCGCCATCGAGGCGGCGCGCGCCGGCGAACAGGGCCGCGGTTTCGCCGTGGTGGCTGACGAGGTGCGCACCCTGGCACAGCGCAGCCAGCAGTCTACCGAAGAGATCAAGAACATCATCGACCGGCTGCAGGGCAAGGCTCAGGCCGCGGTGCAGGCCATGCAGGGCGGCCGTGAACAGGCCCAGGTGTCGGTGGAGCAGGCGGAGAAGGCCGGCAGTTCGCTGAGTGCCATCGCCGATGCCATCGTCGCCATCCGCGACATGAATACCCAGATCGCCAGCGCCGCCGAGGAGCAGTCGGCGGTGGCCGAGGAGATCAATCAGAGCGTGGTGCGCATTGCCCAGGTGGCTGAGGAAAGTGCAGTGGGGGTCGACAAAACCACCCGTACCAGCGGCGAGCTGGCGGAACTGGCGGCACAGATGCAGCAGCGGGTAAGCAGCTTCCGCATCGGCTGATTCGCCGGCGGCAGGCGAGGCAGGGTCCGCGCGGCCCCTGTGTTTTTATTCGGCGTCGATCAGGACCAGTCCGTCAGTATCGACCAGCAGCGTCTTTTTCCCGGTCATCACCGCCTGCAGTAGCTCGCCGGCCACAGCGCGACGCCAGCCGTGCAGCAGCTCGATGTCCGTCTCGCCGCGCACCAGCTTTTCCAGGTCCTTGCGGGTGGCAATGGCGGTGGGTGACAGCTCATGCTGGTCTGCGGCAAGGCGCAGCGCGGCACTGAGCAGGTCCACCAGCGCCTCCTGTTTATGGGTGAGAGGTGCGCCGGGGCGACCGTCGCTGGGCCATTGCTCGCGGGGGATGTCGCGGGCCTGGGCGATCAGCGCCAGCAGGGCCTCGCCCTGGTTGCGGATGATGCTCGGCTCCAGGCCGCGGATCTTGCCCAGCCCGGTCAGGTCCTTGGGGGCGCGGCGCGCCATGTCGGTCAGGACCTCGTCCTTGAGGATCCACTTGCGCGGCCGGTCCAGTTCCCGGGCGCGCTCCTCGCGCCAGGCGGCCAGCAACTGCAGGATCGCCAGCTGGTTGCCGCGCAGCGGCTGACGGCCCTTCACCTTCTTCCACATCCGCATCGGGTCGGGCAGGTAGGTGGCCGGATCGGCCAGGTCGGCAAAGTCGGCGGCCAGCCACTGCAGGCGGTCGCGGTCGGACAGGCTGCCGCGCATGGCGGTGTACAGCTGCCCCAGGTAAATCACGTCGTCCAGCGCGTAACGCAGCTGGGCCGGGTCCAGCGGGCGCAGCGACCAGTCGGTGCGCGACTGGTCCTTGGCCAGGTCCACGCCCAGCACCTCGGTGACCAGCTTGGCGTAGCCGATCTGGTCGCCGTGGCCGAGCAGGGCGGCGGCGGGCTGGGTGTCGAACAGCGGCAGCGGGATGTGCCCCCAGTCGTGCAGGAAGATCTCCAGGTCCTGCCGCGCGGCGTGAAACACCTTGATGATGTGGCCGTCGAACAGCACGTCCAGCAGCGGTTTCAGATTGTCGAGCGCCAGCACGTCGATGCCGGCGGCGATCTCGCCGTTGCTCACCTGGATCAGGCACAGTTTGGGCCAGTAGGTCTTCTCGCGGATGAACTCGGTGTCCAGCGCCAGCCATTCGCTGCCGGCCAGTTGTGCGGCGAGGTCGCTGAGCGCCTCGGGGGTGTCGACGAAGATTTCCTGCATGGGGCGTCCTGTTAAGGGCGCCGCTGACAATTCGTATCTGGGCATCTTGAGCGCATAATTTCCGATAGCTGCGTTGCGAACCTTCGTAATAGCGTTGGCTATTACGCGCGCTTCGCGCCTTGCTCTCGAAAATTCCGCACCTCAATCTGCCACACCCGGAATTATGAGCGCTGCCCTGAAGTGAGCCGGCAGCATACCACCGGCCGCCTTGCGACCGTGCCCCGGCCCGGTATGATGCCGTGACCTGGTAGGAAGATGTTTCCGTGATCGAACTCTTGCGTTTCTTCATCCGGCTGGCCCGCCTGCAACAGGCGCCGCAGGATCTGCCCGCCTCGACCCTGCTGCTGTTGCTGTGCCTGATCGCCAATGTGCTGGTGGGCATGGTCGGCGGCAGCCGTTATTTCGGCGGTGTCGGCGTGGCGCTGCTGGCCAACCTGCTGGACGTGGCCGTGATGGCCGGCATGCTGTGGCTGCTGCTGTCGGTGCACAAGCACCAGGCGCGCTTCGTCCAGACCCTCACCGCGTTGTATGGCCTGGGCACCCTGTATGGGCTGCTGATACTGCTGGTCGAGGGGCTGACCCTGGGCGGCCGCGGACCGGCGGCGGGCCTGCTGATGCTGGTGGTGCTGGTGTGGGCCCACGTGGCCATGGGGCATGTGCTGCGCCATGCGCTGAACCAGAGCCTGGGCGCCGGCATCGCGCTGGCGGTGGGCATCAGTGCGGTGAGCTTCGTGGTGGTGGGCAACCTGTTTCCCGTCCCGGCCGTGCCGGCGGGCTGAACCTTAGATCGAATCGACTATGCATATTCATATTCTCGGTATCTGCGGCACCTTCATGGGCGGCATCGCCCAGCTGGCCAGCGCGCTGGGCCACAAGGTCACCGGCAGCGATGCCAACGTCTACCCGCCGATGAGCACCCAGCTGGAACAGGCCGGCATCACCCTGACCGAGGGCTGGGACCCGGCTCAACTCGACCCCGAGCCGGATGTGGTGGTGATCGGCAATGCCCTGTCGCGCGGCAACCCGGCGGTGGAGGCGGTGCTGGACCGCGGCATGCGTTACACCTCCGGGCCACAGTGGCTGGCCGAGCATGTGCTGCACGGTCGCTGGGTTCTGGGCGTGGCCGGCACCCACGGCAAGACCACCACCGCCAGCATGCTGGCGTGGATCCTGGAGCATGCCGGGCTGGAGCCGGGCTTTCTGATCGGCGGTGTGCCGAAGAACTTCGACGTATCGGCGCGCAATGGCGGCGGCACCTTCTTCGTGGTGGAGGCGGACGAGTACGACACCGCTTTCTTCGACAAGCGCTCCAAGTTCGTCCATTACCGCCCGCGCACCCTGGTGATGAACAACCTGGAATTCGATCACGCCGACATCTTCGAGGACCTGGAGGCGATCCAGCGGCAGTTCCATCACCTGCTGCGCACCGTGCCTTCCACCGGCCTGGTGGTGTCGCCGCTCAACGACGGCAACCTGCACGAGGTGCTGGACATGGGCTGCTGGACCCCGGTGGAACACTTCGATCCCTACATCGAGGCCACTTGGCACGCGGTGCCGCACAAGGCCGACAACAGCGTGTTCGACGTGGTGTGCGAGCGCGACGTGGTGGGCCGGGTCGACTGGTCCCATACCGGACGCCACAACCTGGCCAATGCGCTGGCCGCGCTGGCCGCCGCCCGTCATGCCGGTGTGCCGCCGGCAGCCGGCGTGGCCGCGTTGAACGCCTTCGAGGGCGTGAAGCGGCGCATGGAACTGCGCGGCGAGGTGAACGGCATCTCGGTCTACGACGACTTCGCCCATCACCCCACCGCCATCGGCAGCACTTTGGCCGGCTTGCGCGCCCGGGTCGGCGAGGGCCGCATCCTGGCGGTGCTCGAACCGCGCTCCAACACCATGCGCTTAGGGATTCATGCCAGGGAGCTGCCGGTGGCGCTGGATATCGCCGACCAGGTGTTCCTGTTCGACGGTGGCGAGCTGGACTGGGCGCCATCCCGCGTGCTCAGCAGCATCAGCGCCAAGCTGGGCGTGTTCGGTGACATCGGCGACCTGGTGGCGACCCTGGTCACCGTGGCGCGGCCCGGCGACACCATCATCGTGATGAGCAACGGCGGCTTCGGCGGCATCCATCAGAAGCTGCTGGATACCCTGCAGGCCGGGGGCGCGGTCTGAGACGTTTGTAATCCCGCCATGCAGGTGGGCGCTCAGGGCAGCGTTTCGACCCTGAGCCACACCGGTTGAGTCTGGGTCTGCTGGGTGCTCACCGAGCGCCCCAGGCCGCTGTCGCGCTGGCTGACGCTGGCGCCTACGCCGCCCAGCTGGATCCAGCTGCCCAGCGGCCCGGACACCGTGGTGGCGATGCGCTGGCTTTCGACCACGCCACTGCCATGCCGCTGGAAGGCCTCCTTCTGCGGGCTGACCTGGATCACCACCTGATCGTCACGAATGCGCGCCACGGCGTAGAAGCCGGTGCTGGCCTGCTTGTAATCGTAGGCGACGGAGCCGCCGGCGCCGCCACGCGGGCTGCGCCAGGTTTCGATCTGGCTGGGGTAGGGGCGCTCGCTGCCGGTGGCGATATAGGCGGGTTCGCCCTCCACTGCCTGCACCTGCTGGCGGTTGCTCGCGTCGGTCACGCTGCGGGTGTTGTGCAGGCGGGCGGACGCGCTGCCCTGTCCATCCTGCTGGCTGATGCCCAGGCCGCGCTCGCCGGGACGTGGCGGCTCACCGAGCTCGACGCCGATGCCATTGGTCTGCTTGTCGATATGCAGGCTGCCGCCCTGCTGCTCGCGCTGGCTGAGCTCGCCCATGTGCACGGTGATCAGCAGGCGCTTGGGGGGCTGGTCGAGTTGTTCCAGCAGGCGGCGGATCTCGCGGTGCTGCGCAGGGGTGGCGCGGACGATCAGCCGGTAGCCGGTGCCGGTCAATGCGCCGCCGGGTTCGACCACCGGCTTGAGCAGCGGGATCAGTTCCTCGGCACTGCGGCCCTTGAGTTCGATCAGCTCGATGTGGGTGGCGTCTGACCAGGCGTGGCTGGTCAGCAGCAGGGTGAGACCCAGCAACAGCCAGCGTAAGGATGCAGGGGTGGTAGCGGGCACGACGGAACTCCAGGGCAGGCGGGTATCTGCAACTATAGCGAAATCGGCATCCCCGTAAGCTGCGGGGTCTGCCGGGGTCCGGCTCGTGGTTAAATAACGGCCCATGAACGCTGCCAATACCGCAACGCCCGCCACCGGCCCCATCACCGTCGCCCTCACCGGCGCCTCCGGCGCCGCCTATGCGCTGCGTCTGCTCGAACAGCTGGTGCAGGCCGGGCGCACCGTCTATGTGCTGTATTCCCAGGCCGCACAGGTGGTGCTGCAGATGGAGGCCGGGCTGGAAATGCCGGGTCGCCCGGCCGACGCAGAGGTGTTTCTGACCGAGCGGTTCGGCGCGGCACCGGGGCAGCTGCGGGTGTTCGGCCGCCAGCAGTGGACCGCGCCGGTGGCGTCCGGCTCCAACCCGCCTGCGGCGATGGTGGTGTGCCCCTGTACCACCGGCACCCTGGCGTCCATCGCCCACGGCATCTGCGACGACCTGATCGACCGCGCTGCCGACGTGATGCTGAAGGAACAGCGCAAGCTCATCCTGGTGGTACGCGAGACACCGTTCTCGGTGATCCACCTGGAGAACATGCTGACCCTGGCCCGGGCGGGCGCCGTGATCATGCCCGCCAATCCCGGCTTCTATCACGGCAGCGTGACCCTGGATGACCTGGTCGACTACATGGTGGCGCGGGTGCTCGACCACCTCGGCGTCGAGCATCGGCTGATGCCCCGCTGGGGCGAACCCGACAATCTCTAGCGGACCGGGTCGCGACTGTGATCGAGGTTCCGCTGTTTCCCCTGCACACGGTGCTGTTCCCCGGCGGCCCGCTGCCGCTGCGCATCTTCGAGCCACGCTACCTGGCGATGGTGTCCGAGTGCCTGAAGACGGATTCGGAATTCGGCGTGGTGCTGATCACCCAGGGTGGCGAGACCGGCGAGGCGGCGGCCGGTCATGAGGTGGGCTGCCTGGCGCGCATCATCGACTGGGACCAGGGTGACGACGGCCTGCTGGCGATCCGCGCCATCGGCACCCGGCGCTTCCGGGTGCGCAGCCGGCGGGTGGCGGCCAAGCAGCTGGTGCGGGCGGAGGTTGAGCTGCTGCCCGCCCCTCCGCCCCTGCCGGTTCCCGAGCGCTTCCGGCCGCAGGCCGACTGGGTCGCCGATGTACTGCCGAGACTGGAGCACTACCAGGGCATCAGGCCCGAGGATGACGCCGCCTGGCTGGCGTGGCGGCTGGCGGAGCTGCTGCCGATCAAGCCCAGTCAGCGCCAGACCCTGCTGGAGATGAACGATCCGCAGGCCGGCCTGGCCCGGGTGGTGCGTTTCATCGAGCCGCCGACGGACTGAGCGTATCGGCAGGTGGCTGGCGGATCAGCAACCGGCCGTCGTCCGTGCGGCGCAGCCACAGCGGGCTGCCCACCAGGTCCTGCCAAAGTTGCCACTGGGCTTCTGCAGGCGTTGCCACCGACACCGCGTAGCGGAACAGGCCGCCCAACCGGTCGTAGGGCTGCTGCACGGTGACCTCGCCCAGCCACAGCAGCGATCCGTCCGTCAGCCGCCCGGCCGGCCACAGGCGCAGTGCCAGGCGTTGGCCATCCAGCAGCTGTACCCGGCCGAAGGCCTCCAGTTGCTCGCCGTGCAGGCGGGGCAGCATGGGCAGTTCGTGCAGTTTGGTGTCGGGCGACAGCCAGCGCGCCAGGTTGGCGGCGTTGGTATCGGGTGGCAGGGTCCAGCCACTCTGCTGCAGGCTGTCGGCCAGCAGGGACAACTCGCCGGCGTACTGGACGTTCAGCGGCTGGCCGCGGTCGCCGTACAGCCCCTGCCGGGCGGCGGGTTGGTCGGCCCAGTTCGATGCCCACCACTGGCGGCTGTCCGTGGAAAGGGCGACTGACGGCGGTGGGGCCTGCAGCGCCTGGTACAGACGCCACAGTGGTGCGTGCAGGCCGAACAGCCAGGGCAGCGCGAGCAGTACCAGCAGGGCCCCCCAGGCGACGGCTGGACGGATGGCGACGGCCAGCCAGCGCAGCAGGTGCCACAGCAGCCAGACGCTGATCAGCAGGCTCAGGCCGATGATCACCAGCCGGATGGCCACCCCGGATGCCCGCTCCAGGGAGGCGCCCAGCGCCATGCCCGGCAGCAGGTAGGCCGGTGCCCACAGCAGTGCGGAACTGACGTTGGCCAGCAGGAACAGCGACGGGCGCATCTCCAGCATGCCCGCCACCAGCGGGATGGTGGCGCGCACCGGGCCGAAGAAGCGGCCGATCACCACGCCGATGCCGCCGTAGCGGTGAAAGAACTCCACGCCGCCGTGCAGCAGCTTGGGGTGGCGCGAGAATGGCCACAGCCGCTGCAGCTGTGCGTGGTAGTGACGGCCCAGCCAGTAGCTCAGGCCATCACCGGCGATGGCGCCGCCCACCGCCCAGCCGCAGGCCACCCAGAAGTCGATGGCGCCGGCGGCAATCAGGGCGCCGATGCCGAACATGATCACCACCCCGGGCACCAGGATGCCGAGCAGCGCCACCGATTCGGCGAAGGCGACAAGGCCCACCACGGCGCCGGCCCACACGGGGTGGGCGTGCACCCAGTGGAGCAGCTGTTGCATCAGTTCGGTCATGGTTCGGCAGTGTATCCCGGCGTCCGTAGCGTGCTAAAGAAAAAGGCCGCCCGGGGGCGGCCTTTGCATGCGATATGCAGGGTTCGATCAGGCGCTGGCCTTGACCTCGTGCAGGTGCACGTCGCGCTGCGGGAACGGGATGCTGATGCCGGCGGCATCGAAGGCATTCTTGACGTTCTCCAGCAGGTCGGAGCGGGCCGCCCAGTAATCGCCGGTGGTCACCCACGGGCGGCAGGCGATGTTGATGCTGCTGTCGGCCAGTTCCAGCACCAGTATGGTCGGCGCGGGGTCTTTCAGGATGCGCTCATCCTTGGCCATCTCGGCCTCCAGGATGTCCTTGGCCTGCTTGATGTCGTCGCCGTAGCCGATGCCGAACACCAGGTCGATGCGACGGGTGTCGCGGGCCGAGTAGTTGACGATGGTGCCGCCGTAGATCTGGCCGTTGGGCACGATCACTTCCTTGTTGTCGCCGGTGCGCATGGTGGTGCTGAACACCGCGATGGTCTCCACCACGCCGGACACGCCGCCGGCCTCGATGAAGTCGCCGGTCTTGAAGGGGCGGAACATGATCAGCATCACGCCGGCGGCAAAGTTGGACAGCGAGCTCTGCAGGGCCAGGCCGACGGCCAGGCCGGCGGCGCCCAGCACGGCCAGTGCCGAGGTGGTGTTGACGCCGAGCTGATCCAGCGCGGCGAGCACCACGAACACCAGCAGCAGGGCATAGACAATGTTGCCGATGAAGGACACCAGCATGCTGTCCACGGCGCTCTTTGTGAGTACCTTTTCCATGATGCTGACCAGCCACTTCGAGACCATGCGGCCGACGTAGAAGATGGCGATGGCCAGGGCAACCTTGATGATCCAGGGGATCAGGTAGGCGTCGGCGAAGCTGAGTACGGCTTCCGGGGTGGGTTCCATTGCGTTGAGTCTCCCTTTTTGGGTTTGCTGCGCCAGACAGGGTGTCCGGCGTTGTTATTGGCCGCGCGACTTTAACATCTGAAAGTCGCTCTTCCCGCTAACGGACTGCGATTCAGGAACAAGGATCGTGGCTCCGCTTAGCGGCCCGATCAGGCAATGGTGCGGAAGGCCTCGGCGGCGGCAGTGATGGTCGCTGCCAGATCCGCCTCGCTATGGGCGGCGGACACGAAGCCCGCCTCGTAGGCGGACGGCGCCAGGTACACGCCGCGATCGAGCATGGCGTGGTAGAAGGCCTTGAACTTCTCGCCGTCACAGGCGGTGGCGCCGGCGAAGTCGGTGACCTTGTCCTGCGCGGTGAAGAAGAAGCCGAACATGCCGCCGACGTGGTTTTCGGTCAGCGGCACGCCGGCATCCTTGGCCGCGGCCATGACGCCGGCCACCAGCTGGTCGACCTTGGCTGACAGCTGGTCATAGAAACCGGGGGCGCTGATCAGCTCCAGGGTCTTCAGGCCCGCGGCCATGGCCACCGGGTTACCGGACAGGGTGCCGGCCTGGTAGACCGGGCCGAGCGGCGCGATCTTGTGCATGATCTCGGCCTTGCCGCCGAAGGCGCCCACCGGCATGCCGCCGCCCAGCACCTTGCCCAGCGTGGTCAGATCCGGCTGGATGCCGTAGTGGCCCTGGGCGCCGGTCAGCGACACCCGGAAGCCGGTCATCACCTCGTCGAGGATCAAGACAGATCCATAGGCGTCGCACTGCTCGCGCAGGGTCTCCAGAAAGCCCGGCACGGGCGGGATGCAGTTCATGTTGCCGGCCACCGGCTCGACGATGATGCAGGCGATCTGCTCGCCGAGTTGGGCGAAGGTCTGCTTCACCTGCTCGCTGTCGTTGTAGCTCAGCGTGATGGTGTGTTCGGCCAGGGATGCCGGCACGCCCGGCGAGGACGGCTCGCCCAGGGTCAGCATGCCGGAGCCGGCCTTCACCAGCAGCGAGTCCGAGTGGCCGTGGTAGCAGCCCTCGAACTTGATGATCTTGTCGCGGCCGGTATAGCCACGCGCCAGGCGGATGGCGCTCATGGTGGCCTCGGTGCCGGACGACACCATGCGCACCATGTCCATGCCGGGCATGATCTCGCACACCTTGTCGGCCATGCGGGTCTCGATCTCGGTGGGCGCGCCGAAGGACAGCCCCTTGTCGGCAGCGGCCTTCACGGCGGCGATCACCTCGGGGTGGGTATGGCCGAGCACCATCGGCCCCCAGGAGCCGACGTAGTCGATGTAGCGCTTGCCCTCGGCGTCGGTCAGGTAGGCGCCCTTGGCGCTGTCGAAGAACACCGGGTCGCCGCCCACGCCCTTGAACGCCCGCACCGGCGAGTTCACGCCACCGGGGATGTGCTGCTGGGCCTTGGCGAACAGGTCGTGGGAACTGGTCATGACGGGGTGTCCTTCTATTTCAAGAGTCAAACAGGTCGGCATAGCGGCGGGCCGCTGCCTGGATGTCGGCGGCGCCGAACACGCCGCTGATCACCGCCAGCATGGCGGCGCCGGCCGCAATCAGGGCGCGGCCATTCTCCGGGGTGATGCCGCCGATCGCAACCGCCGGCAGGTGCAACTCATGGCGGGCGCGTTGCAGCAGCGCCGGGTCGGCCGGCACCGCCTCGGGCTTGGTGGGCGAGGCAAAGAAGCTGCCGAAGGCGACATAGTCGGCGCCCGTCGCCGCCGCGTGTTCGGCAAGCTCAAACTGGTTGTAGCAGGACACGCCGATGATGGCGTCGTCGCCAAGTCGGGCGCGGGCCTCGGCCAGGTCAGCATCGTCCCGGCCCAGGTGCACCCCGGCGGCGCCCACCTGGGCGGCCAGCGCCACGTCATCATTGATCAGCAGCGGTACACCGTGCTCGCGGCACAGGCGGCTGAGCGCCGTCGCCTCGGCCAGGCGCTTGATCGGGTCGCCGGACTTGTCTCGATACTGGATGACGCACGCGCCGCCGGCGATGGCGCGGGCCACCTGCTCGGTGAGGCCCAGGGCGGTGACGGTGTCACCGGCTGTGATGGCATACAGGCCGCGCAGCTTCATGGCGATCGCCGCCAGGGCAGATGCTGGCCGTGACCGGGACGCCAGCCGGCCTGCAGGCTCTGGTAGGTGAAGTCCTGCGCCTGGGCTACGGCGTCGAACATGTCCAGGCCGTGTGCCAGCAGGGCCGCACAGGCGCTGGCCAGGGTGCAGCCGGAGCCGTGGTAACTGTGCGGCAGGCGCGGCCAGTGCCAGTGTTCGTTTTTGCCATCGGGGCAGTACAGGCGGTTGATGACCTGCAACTCGTCCTCGACCTCGTCGGTGCCGGTCAGCAGCACGCAGCGGGCGCCGGCTGCCTGCAGCGCCGCCGCGCAGTCGTCGGCCGTGTCCAGGCCGGTCAGGCGGCGGGCCTCGGCCAGGTTGGGGGTCAGCAGGTCGGTCAGCGGCAGCAGTTGCGCGCGGATCGCGGCCAGCAGGTCGTCCCTTGCCAGGTTGCTGCCGCCGCCGGCGGCCAGCACGGGGTCGAGCACCACCGGTACGTCCGGGTGGCGGCGCAGCAGTTCGGCGATGACCGGCACCAGTGCGGCATCGCCGATCAGGCCGATCTTGATGGCGGCCACCGCCATGTCGCCGAGCACGGCCTCGGCCTGGTCCCGGAATAACCTGGCGGCCACGGGATGCAGTGCACGCACGTTGCGGCTGTCCTGCACGGTCAGGCAGGTGATGGCGCTGGCGGTATGACCGCCCAGTGCCGCGATGGTCTCGATGTCCGCCTGGATGCCGGCACCGCCGACCGGGTCGTGGCCACCCAGGCATAGCAGCACGGGTCGTGACGGGTCTGGTGAAGGGCGGGTTTGCATGGCGGCGCAGTTTAAACCATCCGTTGACGGGATGTTTTTGCCCGCCCGCTTTCTGGCAGAATCGGCCCCCTTGTAAACAGCTTGGCGGGAGGAACCGGCGTGAAGACCTATATGTGCGTGATCTGCGGGTACATCTACGACGAGGCCAAGGGCGTGCCGGAAGAGGGCATTGCACCGGGCACCAAGTGGGAAGATGTGCCGCTGAACTGGGTCTGTCCCGAGTGTGGCGCCGGCAAGGACGACTTCGAGATGATGTCGATCTGACTGGCAGGACTGAAATCTTGGCTACACTTGACCCAAACAAGACGGCCCTATGGAGGTTGTCATGGGTTCATCGCACCAAGCACTGTTTGAGGTGGCCGAGGAGTATTGCGGCCTGATTGAGTCGGCCCAGGCCGATGACGACGACTGGTTGGCCAGCCTGACCCGGCTGTTGCCCCGGCTGCATGCCCTGGTGGCGGCCCTGGATCCCATTTCATCGCTGCCGGCGCCAGGTCTGGATGCCGACCTGGACAGTCGTTTCGAGCTGTACAGTCATCTGCACCAGACCCTGGGCGAGCGGGACAGTTACTGGATGGAATATGATTCCCCTCGCAGCAGCCCGCCGGCCACGGGCAGCCTGGCTGATGATCTGACGGACATCTATTACGACCTCAAGTTGGGCCTTGAACGGCTGAACGCCGAGGCCGATCCCTGGTGCACCCTGCGCGACTGGCAGGCCGGTTTCAGCATCCACTGGGGGCAGCATCTGGTCGATGCCGAGCGCCACCTGTACAGCCTCAGCGCCCGTAACCTGCTGGCCTGAAGGGTTTTTGCGCTACGCGTAGAAGCTGCCATCCGGCTATAATCGGCCCTCTGACGAACCGACCTCTTATGGAGCGAGACCATGACTGACGCCCTGTTGGCCGATCAAGACCTGACCCTGACCGGCGCCGCCGCGTCCAAGATGGCCGAGCTGATCGGCCAGGTGGAAGACAACATCGAAGGCGTGCGGGTGTTCGCCACCCCTGGTGGCTGCAGCGGCGTGAGCTTCGGTATGACCTTCACCGACCAGGTAAACGACGACGACCGTTTCCGCGCCTACGACAACTTCAAGGTGATCGTGGATCCTGGCACCCTGGAGTACATCAAGGGCGTGGAGATCGACTTTGTCGGTGACGGCAGCGACGCCCGTTTCGTGTTCAACAACCTGCAGCCGGTGTCCGGTGGCGGTTGCGGCACCTGCGGTTCCCAGGGCGGCGGCTGCGGCTGATCTCTCTGTGACTAGAGGGTTCCCGGCAGCGTCGGGAACCCTGCGGAGATCTCCTCCGCCACCTCTCTGACCAGCCGATTATCGCTGGCCTGCTGCAGGGCCAGGTTGATCTCATCCTGGGCCTCGGCCCGCTGCCCCAGGCGCCACAACAGTTGCGCCAGTCTGGCGTGTAGCGCCGGATCATCCCGTATCGACAGTGCCAGCCTCAGGTGGGCGATGGCGGCTTTCGGCTGCCCGTTAGCCGCGAAGGTGTCGGTCAGCGCCAGCAGGGCTGGATTGTCGGCCTGGCCGGCATTGAGCAGCGGCAGCAGCACGGCCATGCCTGCGTCGGACTGACCGTCGCGCAACAGCGCCTCGCCCAGGCGTAGCTGGGTGGGGATGTGATCCGGCCAGCGCTGTTGGGCTGCCCGTAGCAGCGGCAGGGCCTTGGCGACGTCGTTGCGGACCAGTGCCAGTTGGCCGAGCTCGTACCAGGGGGCGGCGCGGTGTGGCGCCAGCTGTTGGGCTGCTGCCAGATTGATCTGTGCGTCGTCATACAGGCCGAGCGCAAACTGGGCTTGTCCCAGGGCTTGGTGGGCATCGGCGGCCGGCCACAGTGCGGACGGTCGCTGATCCTTGTCCAGCGCCTCCAGGGCCAGAGTGCCCTGGTTAAGCGCCTGCAGGGGGGAGCCCTTGCGCAGCGCGTCGGCGGCCAGCATCACCCGTCCTTCCAGATAGTAGGGGTCCAGGTTGATCTCACCGGTGAACAGTGCCGGGTCGTCGCGAAAACGCAGGCTGCTGACGGCGGTGAGCAGCGCCAGCAGGATCACGATGGGGGTAAAGACCAGTGCCTCGGCGCTGCGGATCAGCTGGCGACCGAGCGGTCGCCACAAACGATAAAGCAGCAGCACGGCGGCCAGCAGCAGTCCCCAGGCAGCCGGATACAGATGGCTGTCGTCGTGCAGTCGCTGCAGGGTGAACAGACCGGATTGGGGCAGGTACCAGAGCAGGAACCAGCTCGCGCCCAGCGCCATGGGATGGTGAACGCGCAGCCCCCAGACCGTCAGGCCGATCCCGAATGCCAGCCCGAGCAGGCCGGCCATGGCGCTGGGATCGAGCCCGGCCGCAATGGGCCAGCTGTCGGAGATCACCGGCTCACTGGGCCAGAACACCTGTGCCAGGCCTTGCCAGAATATGCCGATCAGGGTGGCCAGGATCTGGCTGATGCTGTCGCCCGGCCAGCTGCCGGCAAAGGCGACGCCCACCCAGTGCATGCGCAGTCCCAGATACAGGGCCAGGGTCGCCAGCATCAGCGCCAGGCCGATGCGGCGCCCAGGAGCGATGGCCATAAAGCCTTGCCGGCCTCGCTCACGCATCTCGTACCAGGACAGCATCAGGGCGGCCACTGGCAACACCAGCATCGCCTCGTGACTGAGCAGGGCGGCCAGGGTCAGCGGCGGCAGGGTTAGCAGCCAGCGGCGCTGGCCATGTTGTTCCGAGCCGGAGGTGGCGGCGAGACGCGAGAACATGACCAGGGCAGTGATCGCCAGGGCGCTGCCCATGATCAGGTCGCGACTGCCGAGAAAGGCCACCGGCACGGTGGCCAGCGGATGCACGGAAAACAGCAGGGTGCCCCAGAAGGCCAGCGTCTTGCCGTGGGAGCGGCGGGCCAGCAGGCGGCGGCCGAGGATATACAGGCCGAATACGGTCAGGCCGTGCCACAGCAGGTTGCTGGCATGCAGGCAGGGCACGCAGCCGTCGGTCAGCCACCAGTCCAGGCTGTAGCTGAGAATGGCCAGGGGGCGCCAGGGGCCGCTGGCCTCGGGCGGCACGGCGCCGAGACGGGCCTCGCGGAACTGGTGCTGGGTGAGACTGAAGGCGTCAGCCAGCTCAGACCAACTGGTGATTCGCGCGCCGGCCTCGCTCAGGTCCAGGTGGTCGGTCCATACCAGACCGCCGGGCAGGGCGCTGACGAAGGTCAGCAGCAGCGCGGCGGCCAGGGCCCACAGGTGGCGATTACGGCGTGCCGCGGCCCGTACCGGATCATCGCGGCGGTGCTTCCCCTGGCTGTGCTGTTCCCGGGGCTCCGCCATGTCAGGCCGGCCGCAGCACCGCCAGCAGGATGATGGCGATCAGCACCAGTACCGGCAGTTCGTTGAACCAGCGGAACCAGACGTGACTGCGCCGGTTGCGCTCGTGTTTGAAATCCGCCACCAGCTTGCCGCAGTACAGGTGGTAGACCACCAGCAGTGCAATCAGCGCCAGCTTGATCTGCAGCCATAACGTGTCGCCGTAGGCGGCCCAGCCGTAGTCGACGAGCATCCAGATGCCGAGTGCAAGAGTGGTCACGCCGCCTGGCATGGTGATGCCGTAGTACAGCTTGCGCTCCATGATCTTGAAGCGATCGATGGAGATACGGTCGTCGCTCATGGCGTGATAGACGAACAGCCGCGGCAGATAAAACAGTCCGGCGAACCAGGTCACCATGGCGATCAGATGCCATGCCTTGAGCCACATCATCAGCTCTCCTTCAGCAGTTGTTCGATTTGTTGTCGGGCACGATTCAGGTCCAGACGCCCGGTGCTGCGCGAGCGGATGCGCCAGTCCTTGTCGATCAGGATGTTGGTGGGTGTCAGCTGCACCTGGCCGAAGTCCTGCGTCAGCCGGGCGTCCAGATCCAGCGCGATGGCAAAGGGCAGTTGCCGATTGCGGGCGAAGGCCACCACCTGGTCGGGCGGATCATAGGGCATGGCCACGCCGATGATGGTGAGACCGCGTGCGCCGTACTCGCGCTGCAGACGGGTCAGGTCCGGCATCTCCTCGATGCAGCTGGGACAGCTGGTGGCCCAGAAGTTGACCAATACCGGGCCGCCGTGCAGCTGACCGCTGTCCAGCGTGCGCCCGTCGATGAGTACGAAGCGGACCTCGGGCGCCTGTGAGTCCGGCCAGTAATGCCAGCCCAGCCATACCAGCCCTGCCGCGGCGATCGCGGCCAGCAGACGGATTGGCGGGCCGGCCATGGTCATCGCTCGTCCTGGCGGGCGTCGTTGTACAGCTCCTGCAGCAGTTCACGCCGCCTGGAGCGGGGTCGTCCCTGGCTATCGGACTGGGGCGCGCCGGTGGGCCTGGGACTGAACCAGTGCTTGATGGCCCGGGCGATGCGCTTGAGTGCGCGCCAGAGCTTGGGCAGCATCCATATCACCAGGGCAATGAACAGGGCCAGGGCGATCAGGAACAGGATCGGATAGTGCAGTGCCGCCCACAGCCCGCCGATCACCGCCAGGTCCTCGGCGATGGAGGCGGTCCAGTTGGTGAAGGGCTCGGGCGAGGTGTTGATCAGCAGACGGCTGCCGGCCTTGGTGGCGTGGCTGGTGGCGGCCAGGGTGCCGCCCAGCAGCAGGGCGGTGAACTCGGCAGCCTGGCTGACCTCCATGCCCTCGGCCACCCCCGCCGCCATGATGGCGCCGGCGGGGATGCGGATGAAGGTGTGGATGGTGTCCCAGGCGCTGTCCACGCCGGGGGTCTTGTCGGCGAAGAATTCCACCGCGTACATGACGCCGGCGGCCATCATCACCATCGGGTCGGACAACACCTGCAGCTGCGGCGGCAGGTCGGCATTGCCGGTCGCGCCCATCCAGCCGAGCATCAGCACGGCGGCGTAGAGATTGATGCCCGATGCCCAGGAGGCGCCCAGCATGAGCGCGATGGCTTGTACGGTTTCCATGACTTCAGCGTCCCTTGTCCTGACCCAGGAAGGCCTCCGCCAGCGTGCGATACAGCGGGCGGGGACAGACCTGCAGCGACGTGCCGTAGGCGATGAAGGAGGTGGCCATCAGTGCCAGCAGCATGTTCTGGTTGGCGGTCATCTCCATGACGATCACGAAGGCAGTGATGGGCGACTGTACCACGCCGGAAAAATAGCCAACCATGCCCAGCAGGATCATCACTGACAGCGGGGCGACCGGCAACAGATGGCCCAGGTCGGCACCCACCCCGGCACCGGCGGCCAGCGAGGGCGCGAAGATGCCGCCGGGGATGCCGCTGAGATAGGACGCCAGGGTGGCGCCCATCTTATAGAGGGGATAGAGCAGGTCGACGGGCGCCTCGCCGGTGATCAGCGCCTTGGCTTCGTTGTAGCCGGTGCCGCTGGCGCTGTAGTTGGAGACGTAGCCGATCAGTGCCACGGCGATGCCGGCCAGCAGCGCGACCAGCAGCGGCTTGGCCTTGGCATGGGGCGCCACCCACTGGCTGCCGCGGATCAGGCCCTGGGTGAACAGGCCACCGAGCAGGCCGCCCACCACGCCGCAGATCGGCACAGCCAGCCAGGCGCTGAGTTCCAGGATCTGTGCGTCCGAGCTGCCGAAGTAGTGGTACTGGCCGAGCACCGCCATCGCCGTGACCCCGGCCAGCACCACGCCGCTGGTGACGATGCCGGAGATCTTCTGTTCGAAGGAGCGGCTCATCTCCTCGATGACGAACACGATGCCCGCCAGCGGGGTGTTGAAGGCGGCGGCGATGCCCGCTGCGCCGCCGGCCAGGATCAGGCCGCGTTCCATGTAGTGTGGCGGGAAGCGCGCGAAGCGCCCCAGCGAATGCATGACGGCGGCGCCGATATGCACCGAGGGTCCCTCGCGACCGATGGATGCCCCGGCGAGCAGGCCGAGCAGGGTCAGCAGGATCTTGCCGATGGCGATGCGTAGCGACAGCACCGCTGACTTGCGGCGCATCTCCAGCGCGGCGATGGCCTGGGGGATGCCGGAGCCCTGCGAGCCGGGGAACACCCTGCGCGTCAGCCAGGCGATGGCGACCAGTCCCAGCGGGGTGATGATCAGCGGCAACAGCGGGTTGTGTGCGGCAACCTCGAAGAACAGGTTGTTTGCATGCTCGGCCAGCACCGCGAACAGTGCGCAGACCAGGCCCACCATCACGGCACCGGCCCAGAACACCAGCCGGACCTTCCAGGTCTTGGGCGACAGCAGGGCGCGACGGGAGCGACGCAGGTGGCGGTGCATCATGGTCGGGATAAGGGTTCAGGTCCGCTGCGGTAGCGCCGAGTGTATCACGCAGCCCTGCAGGCTCTTGCCGGGTGCAGAGGGTGTTTGGCGCTGACAAGGTGTTGATGGTGAGTGTTTGCCAGATTGGGCGGGCGTCGTGGCGGCGTTCAGTTTAGAATTTTGTTCCACCTTAATATTCCATACGCGCAGGCTTCAGATGATCAAGATCGGCATCGTCGGCGGCACCGGCTACACCGGGGTCGAGCTTCTCAGGTTGTTGGCCACCCACCCGGAGGCCAAACTGGTGACCATCACCTCCCGCGCGGAGGCCGGTCGACCGGTGTCTGACATGTATCCCAACCTGCGTGGTCACGTGGACCTGGCCTTCAGTGAGCCGGATGCCGATGCCCTGGCTGCCTGCGACCTGGTGTTCTTCGCCACGCCGAACGGCACCGCCATGCAGATGGTGCCGGCGCTGCTCGAGGCGGGCGTCAAGGTCATCGATCTGGCCGCCGATTTCCGCATCCGCGATGCCGCGCTGTGGAGCCAGTGGTACGGCATGGAGCATGCCTGTCCGGAGCTGCTGGCGGAGGCGGTGTACGGCCTGCCCGAGCTGAACCGCGACCAGATCAGGACGGCGCGTCTGGTGGCCAACCCCGGTTGCTATCCGACCGCGGCGGCGCTGGGCTTTATGCCGCTGGTGGAGCAGGGCCTGGTGCATGCCGGCTCGCTGGTGGCGGACTGCAAGTCCGGCGTCAGCGGCGCCGGGCGCGGCGCCAATGCCGCCATGCTGATGGGCGAGGTGGGCGAGAGCTTCAAGGCCTACGGCGTGGCCGGGCATCGTCACCTGCCGGAGATCAGCCAGACCCTCGGCTGGCTCACCGACCAGCCTGTGGGCCTGACCTTTGTGCCGCACCTGCTGCCGATGATTCGCGGCATCCACGCGACGCTGTACGGTCGCCTCACAACCGATGCCGACCTTCAGGCCGTGTTCGAACAACGTTATGCAAATGAGCCGTTTGTGGACGTGATGCCGGCCGGCTCCCATCCTGAGACCCGCAGCGTGCGCGGCGTGAACCATTGCCGCATCGCCGTGCACCAACCGCAGGGTGGGGATACCGTGGTGGTGCTATCGGTGATCGACAACCTCACCAGGGGTGCTGCCGGTCAGGCTGTGCACAACATGAACCTGATGTTTGACCTGCCGGAGAACACTGGTCTGAACCAGGTTGCCCTGCTGCCCTGACGCCATGCTGATGCCCAAGCCCGTTCAACCCCGGCGCATCGTGACGCCGCGCATCGTCCAACCGGGCGGTACCAGCAGCCTGTGGCTGCTGGTGGTGGGTCTGCTGGGGCTGGTGCTGTGGACCTGGCAGATGTTCGAGGCCGGGCGCGGCTGGGCCGGCTATGATTTTGAGCGCAGTCGCACCCGCGAAAGCCAGTTGCAGGCGCGCATGGAACAACTGGAAGCCACGGTTGGGCAACTGCGCCTGGAAGCGGCCAGTTATGCCCGCGCCAGCCAGATAGACCGCGATGCGGTGCGTCAAGCCCAGGTCACCATGACTGAGTTGCAGGCAGATCGTTCGCGTCTGAGCAAGGAAGTAAATTTTCTGCGTGGCCTGTTGTCTGCCGGCCAGGGGCCCCTGCACGTACGCAGCTTTGCACTTGGCGAGGAGCCGGATGGTCGCTATCGCTACCGCCTGACCGTCGCCCAGGCTCTGCGCAATATCGGCACAACCGAGGGCGAACTACGCTTGAAGGTGGCGGGCAAGGATGTCGATGGCACACGCCAGAAGTTGGATCTGGCCGAACTCGCTGACGAAGGCGGCAAGCGCCAGGCGTTGCGCTTCACGCACTACCAGGATGTGCAAGGTGTGATCCGCTTACCACAGGGATTCAGGCCCGAATCCGTTACCATTGAAATTCGGCCCAAGACCAAGGGCCTGAAGCGGGTCACCGAGGTCTTCCAGTGGGAACTGGAAAAGCACTGATCCGCTGCCGCGACGATTTAGGAGTTGCTCATGGCACGTTTTCGCAAATTCAAGCCGCCCAAGGTATCCACCGTCGTCGGCCAGGGCACCCGTATGGTGGGAGACCTGCATTTCACCGGTGGCCTGCACCTGGACGGCGGCGTGCACGGTAACGTCAGCGCCGACAGTGGCAGCCATGCCACCTTGACGGTGAGCGAGACCGGTCGCATTGAAGGCGACGTACGGGTGGATAACCTGATTTTGAACGGCACCGTGGTCGGCGATGTCTATGCAAGTGAGCGGGTCGAGTTGGCCAGCAAGGCTCGGGTTACCGGCAAGGTGCATTACCGTTTGCTGGAGATGGCCATGGGCGCCGAGGTTAATGGCCAACTGGTGCACTGCGACGAGGTGCTGGAGCCTGCCCAGCTGACCGAGGCCGATGCCCACCCTGCGTTGGCGCCAAGCCCGGTAGAGGCCGATTCGGCCAATACTTGACTGATTTAGTCGGAATAAGCATACTTCCGGACCATTGCATATATTGAAGTAGGGGTGTCCCCATGAGCGAACAAGCCGTTGCGACCCAGGAATTGCTGGGCTTCACCTCCGCTGCCGCCAAAAAGGTGGCTGAGCTGATCGAGGAAGAAGGCAACCCGGAACTGATGCTGCGCATCTATGTGCAGGGTGGTGGCTGTTCCGGTTTCCAGTACGGTTTCACCTTCGACGAGACCGTCAACGAGGGCGACGAGAAGATCGTCACCGATGGCGTGGCGCTGCTCATTGACCCTATGAGCCTGCAATACCTGATGGGTGCAGAGGTGGATTACTCAGAGGGCCTGCAGGGTGCGCAGTTCGTGATTCGTAACCCGAACGCACAGACCACCTGCGGCTGCGGCTCTTCCTTCTCTGTCTGAAGGGGCTCGCGCCGGGTATCAAAAAAGCGCCGAGAGGCGCTTTTTTTGTGCTTGCAGATTGGCTTCAGGCCGGGTGTATGGCGCCCAGTATCACCGGGCGGCAGGCACCGGTGACGCTGGGCAGGTTGCCGGGCAGCCCGGCCAGAGTCTGCCGTGCCAGCCAGGCGAAGGCCATGGCTTCCATGTTGTCCGGGTCAAGGCCCAGGGATTCGCTGCCTGCAACGGTCACGTCCGGCAGTGCTGCGGCCAGTCCGCGCATCAGCGCGGCATTGTGTCGACCGCCGCCACAGACCAGCAGGCGACGGATGTCGGCCGGGCTTGCAATCAACGCCTGGGCGATGCTTTGCACGGTCAGTGCCGCGAGGGTCGCCTGTATGTCCTGGGGCGGGATGCCGGGCAGTGCCTGGAGGTGTAATGCCAGCCATTGTGCACTGAAGTACTGGGTACCGGTGCTCTTGGGGGCGGGGCGGGTAAAGTAGGGATCTTGCAGCAGGCGTTCGAGCAACGCCGGGTGCACTGATCCGCTGGCCGCCCAGGCGCCGTCCCGGTCATAAGGCAGGCCTAGCTTGGCCTGTGTCCAACCGTCCATCAGGCAGTTGCCGGGTCCGGTGTCGAAGCCGCTGGTCTGGTGCTGGGTCGGCAACAAGGTGAGATTGGCGATGCCGCCAATGTTGAGTACCGCGCGGGATTCGACGGTGGACGCCAGGTAGGCCTGGTGGAAGGCCGGTACGAGGGGGGCACCCTGTCCGCCGGCGGCGATGTCGCGGCGGCGAAAGTCGGCAATCGTGGTGATGCCGGTGCGTTCGGCGATGCGACTGGCGTCGCCGACCTGCAGGCTGAAGCCGTCGGGACCGTCCGGGGCATGGTGTAGGGTCTGGCCATGGCTGCCGATGGCGCAGATGTCGCTGGCCGTCAGGCCTGCTTGCTTAAGCAGTCCTATGGCCGCTTCGGCAAAGCGCTCACCGGCTATGGCATCCAGGCGCCCCAGGGCTTCCAGGCTGCAGTGGCCACCTGCGGCCAGGTCTTGTAGGGCTTGGCGTTCGGCCTCCGGCCAAGGGTGGACCAGACTTGCCAGCAGGTGTGGAGAGCCCTTGGAGAGGTCTACCAGCGCGGTGTCTATGCCATCCATGCTGGTGCCGGACATCAGGCCAATAAAATACTCGCCCGGCACCTTTGTTACTTGTTGGTATCGACTCTGGCTACCACGGTAGGTGGGGCCAGGGCGTCGAGTTTTGCCAACAGCGGGGCGGTACTCTGCCGGAACTGGGCCAGTTGCGCCTTGGGCAGCGGCAGTGATTTGGGCAGTTTGACCGTCAGCGGATTGCGATGTACGCCGTTGACCCGGAATTCGTAGTGCAGATGCGGGCCACTAGCCAGGCCGGTCTGACCGACGTAACCGATGATTTGGCCCTGCTTGATCCGGCTGCCGGTTTTGATTTTGGGGGCGAATCGCGACATGTGTGCATACAGCGTGGTGTATTTGCCGCCGTGCTGGATGATGACGACCTTGCCGTAACCGCCCTTTAAACCACGAAATATCACTTTGCCCGCGCCGGTGGACTTGATCGGCGTGCCGGTGGGTGCGGCGTAATCAACACCTTTATGTGAACGCCACTTTTGCAGCACGGGGTGCCAGCGATTGCTGGAGAAGCCCGAGCTGACGCGTGCGAACTTCACCGGGGTACGAATAAAGGCGCGGCGTTTGCTGCTGCCATCAGGATCGTAATAGCTGGCGTTCCCGTCCGCATCCTCGTAGCGGATGGCGCGATAGCTGTTACCGCGATTGATGAATTCGGCCGCCAGGATTGGGCCGTTGCGGAATTTCTTGCCGTCCAGGTAATGCTCTTCGTAGACCAGGCTGAAGCGGTCGCCCTGGCGCAGTTCCAGGGCAAAGTCGATGTCCCAGCCGAAGATCCCCGCCAGTTCCATGATCTGGCCGTCGCTCAAACCGGCGGTCTGGCCATCGATGAACAGCGAGTCGCTGATGGTGCCGTTGGCCTGGGCGGTACGCACCTCAACATCCTTGCGGACCTCCTGGGCGGAAAAACCGTCGTCACTGGCCAGTATCTGCAGCTTGCGGATGGGGCTGAGGACATGCTCAAGACTCAGTAACTGCTGGTCCTTGTCGAATTCGAACCGCAGGGTCTGGCCTGGCAGGATGCGGGCGAGTTTGGCGGCTTCGTCGCTGCTGTGGGTGATCTTATGAAGGAGTTGCGCGCTCAGTCCCTGGTTCTGGAAGATGCGGGCGAGGTTGTCGCCGGACTGGATGCGGTATTCGACCCAGTTGGTGGTTTCTTCGCTTGGGGATACCTCTTCCAGTGCCTCAGCGGGAGCGATGGCATCGTCTGCTTTTTCAGGAACGGTAGA
>Ga0272443_10000087_pt1:0-95000 | contig 179221 bp, 152 predicted proteins | sample SSMAcet12_FD_193581 | JGI IMG/M metagenome (GOLD analysis project Ga0272443, IMG submission 193581) | Marine sediment archaeal communities from Little Sippewissett salt marsh, Falmouth, MA, United States - SSM-Acet-12 | ecosystem: Environmental > Aquatic > Marine > Wetlands > Sediment... | reverse complement strand
TACCATGCGGCGAGGAGAATGGTGTCATCTGTGGGACAATCAGCGGAACCGGTTCTGGTACGGTATGCCTAACCGCCTACAGTCACGATAAGTTCTGAAACATGATCGCTGCTCTCAAGCGTATATTCGCTGCGCCACAGACTACACCGCCACAGGAACGTTTAAGGCTGGCCGGTGCATTGTTGCTGATTGAAGTCGGTATCGCAGATTTCCATTTAGGCGTTGCCGAACGCACTCTGTTACAGGCGCAGTTGGCTGCCAGATTTTCCCTGGCTGGTGAGGAACTCGATAGCTTGGTCGAGCATGCCCTTGAGCAACATGATTTGCATGTTTCCCTGCATGAGCAGGTAGCCCTTATCAACGAGCACTACGATGCCAAGGCCAAGCGTCAATTGGTCAGTGATATGTGGGGCATTGCATTTGCCGATGGTGAACTGCACCACTATGAAGAGGCGGTAATACGTCGGCTGGCTGACCTGCTGTATGTGCCGCATCGTGACTTCATTCTGACCAAGCACGAGGTATCTGGACAGAAATGATCCGTCTGCTGCGCGCCAGCCTTAGCGTTCTGATCATGGCTGGCTTGTTGCTGGGTGCCATGTTGGGTTGGAACCTGTGGACTTACCATCGTTTGACCGCGGAACAATGGGTCGCGGATCTTACCTTCAACCGGATTGGCGACGGCTTCTACCTGGCCACGCTTCAGCCGAATGGGCAGCCTGCGCAACAATTCAAATTACGCGGTGATGACTGGCAACTCGATGCTCGACTGGTCACCTGGGTTCCGTGGATGCAGTTGCTGGGAAACGAGCCAATCTATCGTCTGGATCGGCTATCCGGTCGCTACCGGGATGTCGAAATGGCGCGCACTCAGTTGCCGAGTGTTCATGCGCTCAGTCAGAACCCCGGCCTCGATTTGTGGGCGCTGGCACGTGATGGCGGTGACTGGTTACCAGGTGTAGATGCGGCCTACGGCTCGGCAGTATTCCTGCCGATGGCCGATGGCGCCGGGTTTCGTGTCAGCCTGAGCGCACATGGATTGATCGCCCGCCCCTACAATCAATATGCCGCATCGGCTATCAGCACCTGGTACTAACCACCTCATGTCAGCCCCTCTGCAGTACCGCATCGTTGTCCTGAATCCTGCCGCGCATCGCTATGAGGTGACCCTCCGGGTTGATGTTCCCGACCCTGCAGGCCAGCGTATTACGCTGCCGGCATGGATTCCAGGCAGCTACATGATCCGCGATTTTGCCCGCAATATCGTGACAATTAAGGCTGAAAGCATGGGAAGTCCGGTCGCATTGGTAAAATGTGACAAGCAGACATGGCAGCTCCCGCCGTTGCAGGGGGCGGTGGATATTCGCTACCAGGTATATGCATGGGACCTGTCGGTGCGATCTGCCTACCTTGACCAGACCCGGGCCTATTTCAATGGCACCAGCGTATTCCTGCGAGTAATAGGTCGGGAGTCCGAGCAGCACCAAGTCGAGATCGCTGCACCGCAGGACGACGAACTGATGAACTGGCGTGTTGCCACTACCCTGCCGGCCACGGTGGTCGATGCCCGTGGCTTCGGCCAGTATCAGGCGCCCAGCTACGATGCCCTGATCGATTACCCGGTAGAGATCAGCGACCACAACCCGATGCAATTCACCGCCGCCGGAATCCCGCATCAGATGGTGATCAGCGGCCGGCATCGTTGCGATGCCGAACGTCTTACCGCCGATCTCACCCGTATCTGCGAGCAGCATGCGCGCATGTACGGTGAGCTGCCGGTGGGTCGCTACCTGTTCATGACCATGGCCACCGGCGACGGATACGGCGGCCTGGAGCATCGTGATTCAACCAGCCTGATGTGCGCCCGCGACGACCTGCCGCGCCCGGGCATGAAGGCGCCGGAGGAGGGCTACCGCCGTTTCCTGGGGCTGTGCAGTCACGAGTACTTCCATCTCTGGAACGTCAAACGGATCCGCCCGGAACGTCTCAAGCAGGCGGACCTCAGCGTCGAGATACACACTCAACTGTTGTGGGCCTTCGAGGGCTTCACCAGTTACTACGACGAACTGGCGTTGGTGCGCGCCGGTTGCATCGATTCGTTGAGCTTCTTGGAACTGCTGGCCCAGACCATCACCAAGGTTCTGCGCAGTACCGGGCGGCACAAGCAGACGGTCGCCGAATCCAGCTTTGACGCCTGGACCAAGTTCTACAAGCAGGACGAGAACGCACCCAATGCCATCGTCAGCTACTACACCAAGGGTGCGCTGGTGGCGCTGGGGCTGGACATGCTGCTGCGCGAGGCCACCGATGAGCGGGTCACCCTCGATGACCTGATGCGCGAGCTGTGGCAGCGCTACGGCAAGCCCGACATCGGTGTGCCGGAGGACGGCATCGAGCGGCTGGCCAGCGAGCTGGCCGGTACCGACCTCAGCGATTTCTTCGCCCGCTACGTCCATGGTACCGACGAACTGCCGCTGGACGACTGGCTGGCCAGCGTCGGCGTCGGCATCCAGCGACGCCCCGCCGGCGATGCCGCCGATCAGGGGAAGTCGTCCAAGACGCCTCCCGAAGCGGTGGAGACCAAGCCGGTCCTCGGCGCTCGCTGGACGGCAGAAAACGGCTTTGCGCGTCTCAGCCACGTGCTCGATGGTGGCGCCGCCCAGGCCGCCGGCCTGTCCGCGGGTGATCGCCTGATTGCCCTGGACGGCATCCAATTGCCGGCCGACAAGGTGGCGCAGCGCATCGCCCAGCTGCCATCCGGCCGGACGTTCAGCCTGCACGTGTTCCGCCGTGATGAACTGCTGGCCGTCGAGCTGGCGCCGCAGCCTGCACCGGCAGATACCGTCACACTGTGGCTGCTGGCGGATGACCAGCTGGACCCGCGTCAGCAGGCGCGCCGCAACGCCTGGCTGGCCAGCGCCTGAGATCGCTGCAGCACACGCTAGTGGCCGTTTGCGCTCTGATAAACTGCCGCCTATGAATCCCCATGCCCTGCTCAGCCAGCTGGCCGACGGCCGCTTCCATTCCGGCGAAGACCTGGCCGCCGCATTCGGCGTCAGCAGGGCCGCGGTGTGGAAGCAGCTCAAGCAGCTGCAGACGCGTCCAGGCATCGTGGTGCACGCGGTGCGCGGGCGCGGCTATCGGCTCGCCACCCCGCTGGAACTGCTGGATGTCGAGCGTCTGGGCGACGAGCTGGGTGAGCATGGCCGCCACCTGATCGATACCGAGGTGTTGCAGGTCATCGACTCCACCAGCGCCTACCTCATGGCCCAGCCCGCGCCGCCCATCGGCAGGGGGCGGGTTTGCCTGGCCGAACACCAGACCGCCGGTCGCGGTCGTCGCGGCCGCCAGTGGCTGTCTGGCTTCGGCCATAACCTCACTCTGTCCCTGGCCTGGACCTTCGACCTGCCCATGGCCCGCCTCAGCGGTTTGAGCCTGGCCGCCGGCGTGGCCCTGGCGGACGCATTGCACGAAACAGGCGTGCAGGGACTGGGCCTGAAGTGGCCCAACGACGTCTACCTGGATGGCCGCAAACTGGCCGGCCTGCTGGTGGAAGCCAGCGGTGAGGCTAATGGCCCGTCCCGGGTGGTGATCGGCATTGGCATCAACCTGCGGGTCGACTTGGAGACCGCCACCGCCATCGACCAGCCGTGGGCGGACCTGCACGGTCAGTTCGGCGACTGCCCACCCCGCAACCGCATTGCCGGCCGGGTACTGTCCCGGCTGGTGGATGCCTGCCAGCGCTATGCCGATTATGGGCTGGCGCCCTTCCTGGCGGAGTGGCAGCGTTACGACCTGTACCTGGGCAGGCAGGTACAGCTAAGCCTGGGCGAACAGCTCATCAACGGTCGCTATGTTGGACTGAATGACGAAGGAAACCTGTTGCTGGATAGTCTGGATGGCCTGCGCAGCTTTGCCGGTGGCGAGGTCAGTCTGCGTCCGGCCGGGTTGGCATGATGCTGCTGATCGACCTGGGCAACACCCGCCTAAAGTGGGCCTGGTGGCGTGACCGCCGGCTGCAGGACGGCGCCGCCGTGTTGCACCGGGGGCGCGAGCTGGGCACGGAGCTGGCCCAGGCCTGGCGCGACCTGCCAAGGCCGGTCGCCATCCACGTCGCCAGCGTGGCCCGGCCGGAACTGCGCGATCAACTCGTCGCCGCGATCGCCGCCCGCTGGTCGTGCCCGGTACACTTCGCCGTCAGCCAGGCCGAGCAGGCCGGCGTGCACAACGGTTACCATGATCCCGCACAGCTGGGCGTGGATCGCTGGCTGGCCATCATAGGCGCTTGGCGGCGCGTGCATGGGGCGGTTTGCGTGGTCGACTGTGGTTCCGCACTGACCCTCGATATACTCGACCACCAGGGCCGGCATCTGGGCGGGGTTATCGCCCCGGGCCTGCGCCTGATGGGCGATGCACTCACCCGGGGCACATCCCTGCCGGCCCTCGGTGGCGCGGTCACCGCAACGCTGGGGCGCGACACCCAGGCCGCCATGGCGGCGGGTACGCTGCAGGCGCTACAGGGGCTGGTGGATCGCTGCCGCAGGCAGGCGCCGGCCGATGCCCGCCTGCTGCTGACCGGGGGTGACGCCGGCGTGATTGCCGCCGGCATCGACGGCCCACATGAATTGATACCCGACCTGGTGCTGGAAGGCCTTGGCGGGACCCTCGACGGAGTTTGACTGCATGCGTTGGTTTATCGGCACACTGATTACGGTAAACCTGGCCATCCTGTTATGGAGTTGGCTGGGTAAAGACGAGCAGCCGAACGGCGATCTGGTCTCACCCGGTGTCGGCACCATTCGTCTGCTGAGTGAGGCCCCGGCCACACCCGAGCCGGTTGCCGTGCCCATCCCCGCGCCGCGCATCAGCAGTGGCACCCAGGCGCCGGTAGCAAGCGCGTCCAGTGACGCCGCTGTGGCACCGGCTGAACTAACCGCCATGCCCGAGGCGCAACCGCTGACCGAGACTGAGCCCGTACCGGCAGTCCCTGCTGCGGCTGAACCGGCGTCCGTCGCTGCCACCGGGCCCGCGGTTGAAGCCGTGGCTCAGCCTGTAGTGGCAGCCGCCACCGAGACCGCGATAGCCGATGCCGTCATCTCGGCACCAGAGCCCCGCTATGTGCCGGAGCCTGAACCCGTCGCAGCGGCCCCGGCACTGCTGTGCAGCCGAATCGGACCGTTTGCAGATGAAGCCGCCGCCAAGTCTGTCAGCAACTATCTGGCAAGCCGGGGGCAGGTGGACAGCCATCAGGCAAGTGCACAGGTCTTCGTCGGTTACTGGGTGCTGATCCCGCCCCAGCCCAGCCGTAGTGCGGCCAAGGCCATCGGCGAGCAGCTCAAGGCCAAGGGCATCAAGGACTTCTGGATCGTCGGGAAGGGCGCGGTCAAGAACGGCATATCGCTGGGCGTGTTCAGCCAAAAGGAAAATGTCGACGGTTTTGCCGAGCGCATCCGGGCCAAGGGCTTCACCGTGGAGATACGCAACAAGACCAAGACCGCCCAGCAGCTGTGGCTGGACTACCGCGGTAGCAAGGTCATCGACCCGGCTGAAATCAACACTCGGGCACCCGCCGGCGTGACCATTGAATCCAAAGACTGTCCCACAACCCCCGCGCGCGGCTAGAATAGCGGCGTCATGCAAGACGCCCCGGTGGCGCACCCCTCCAGCTGGCGTAGCTCAGTAGGTAGAGCAGCTGATTTGTAATCAGCAGGTCGCGGGTTCGATTCCTGTCGCCAGCTCCATATTTTTCAGTGTGTTACAAGAATCCCGCTTCGGCGGGATTTTTTCTGAATGAAATCTATGCGGTATATCCTGGGTATGGATAGATCCGGTAACGCTAGGATAGGTTGAAACATTGATATTTCATGATTACTGCCGAAGCGGAATGGAGTAACCCGACTTAATGGGTTCGCCGATCTGTCTCAGCAGTATGCTTACCTTGTTCGGTGGCGCCATATAACTGAATAAATCCAGAGAACGAGATGGGGTTTTATGACTGTTGAGCGGCGGAGATGTCGTCGTCACAAGGTCCGCCTGAACGCCGAAATTCGGCACGCTTCGGGCGAAGGACAGCGTGTGCGGATTCGGGATATATGCCTGGGTGGAGCGCTGTTGGGTAAGCTTGGTCAAAATTGGCTGGTTGATATAGCCGTGGACATGGAGCTTCAAGTCCACTTTGATCTTCAGGCAGTTGATGGTTCTGGCGAGGCGGCTATTGGTGCGACCGTGGTACGTGTGGTCGATGACGCTCTTGGTGTGCAGTTCGAGCCACTTGGCGCTGCCTTACAGGCAAAGCTGCAGCGTTTTATGGCAGAACTCAGTAAACAGCCTGAGTGGCTGACTGAAGAGAACGCTGCAACATTATGTGCATCGTCATCGGTCGCTAGCGGACGGGCCGGAGCCATCCTGGAGCGGATCACCCGCTTGCGTTGTGGTGACGTGCTGGATAACTGGCTACAGGTCGCCGAGGACGCGCTATGGAGTCAGTCCGAGCATGCCTCCAGCGATTTACAGCGGCGCAAGCTCGCAGATGAGGCTGTACGTTTTGCACAACTGCGTCGCCGAGATGGACTTGCCAGGCTGGTGCAGTTTTTGGAGCGCCCACCCTCTGATGAACCGCAACCTCACATGACACGTGATGGCGGTGTCAGCGAGGATTTGGAGCTGGTAGATCAGGACAATTTTGAGACCTGGCTGGAAACGTCAGCCCTCGTTAATTTCTTGCGTGACGATCTGGGCGAGTCCTTGGGGATTGTCGAAAGCCAGGTTCGCGAGGCTTTTGGCTCGGTTTCACCATTGACGATGGCCCCAGAAAGGTTGGCGACCAGCTTCGAGTCCTGGGCCGATGACCAGGGGATCAGTAAGGAGGCCATACGTATCGGGCTCAAGGCTGCTCGACAGGCCCTGCCGCGTGAACTTGGCGGCTATTACCGGGACTTGAGCAGAGCCCTTGAGGAAGCAGGCATTGCACCGGTTGATATGGTGACCACCCGCCAGCGCATCATGCGCGCAAGCCGGAACGCTGCAGCAGTGGCTGTGGAACGAAAGCGGCTGAAACGACAGGGCGGGAAGGACGGGGGCGAGGGGGCTGCTGCTGCTTCGTTAGCGGCGGGCTCGGCTAGCGATCAGGACGAGCTGACGAGCGCTGATGCGGCTGACTTGTTGATGTCGTTGTCTCCGGATGCCTTGCGCATGCATGGTCCGGTTGACACTGGTCGTTCCTTGAAAGAGCAGGCGCTGGCCTTATTGAGTGAACAGCGGCCTGAGATCAGAAATAAGCCACTGAGTACCTATCTTAGCGAGCGCATTGAGGCCGCAGATCGCATGCTCAGTCACATCAGCCGCAATGCAGCAGCGTCACCACGCCTGCAGGAATGGGTTAATCGGCTGAGTTTCCGGGTGCTGACTGCGGCGGTCGCCGATCCACATTTTTTTCGGCCACCCGGCCACCCATTGCTGCAACTGCTTGACCGGCTGGATCATCTGGATACTTTCTTTGGCGTCGATAACGGTACCGGCATGAGCGCGGAACTGGGAAAAATTGATGCCCTGGTCAGCCAGTCGCTGACCATCGATGCCCGAGACTCGGCGGCATATGCTCCCGTCCTGGATCAGGTGGATCGTCTAGTGACTGGCTATGGCGAACGTTTACGGCACGATGCGGCACGGGCTATCGCCAACCTGGAAGGGCGTGACCGGCGACGTCAGGCGCACCACTATGTTCAGGGCGAACTTCAGCGTCGTTTTGGCAATGCGCGAATGCACCGGGTCATCCTAGACCTCATCAATCAGGCTTGGGCGACGTTACTGGAACTGCGCTATCTGCGTGAAGGTGAAGGGGGTGAGCAACTGGAGCGAGCCTGGGCGTTACTTAACCAGATCAATGCGGCATGTTCTGAAGAGGGCGCGGCGGGTTTTGTTGATGGACATGGTTTGCCGAACCTGGAAGCGGAGCTTGTCGATGGCCTCGCCTATGTCGGGTTCGATCCCTACATGGCTAAGTCCATGGCGAACCGCGTACGCGAAGCTGTGCAAAATAAGCTTAGTGGACGGCTCGTTGCAGATGACTATGAAGTCTTCAAACCGGCGGTCGAGGTGGAGGATGCGGCGCGGCTGCTGAATGAGATTGATCCGCAAGCGCTGGATGAACTGCGCCATCAAGTTGAAGTCATGCAGCCGGGCTCGCTGATTCGGGCCAGGGATAATGATCAGGAGCGGCTTTATCGGTTGGTGTGGTGCAACAGCGATCGATCGGATTTTGCATTTCTCGATACCCGTGGCGAACAGATAAAGCCGGTTACGAGAGAAAAGCTGATGGCCGATCTGCACCGCGGCAGTTTACGCATACAGGCGCCCCGCCACGGCGTTATCGGCGATCGGTCACTTGATGCCACCCTGCACGAAATGCAGGAGCACATCCGATATCACGAAACCCGCGATAGCCTGACCGGGCTGCATACCCACCAGCAATTCACCGGTACATTGGCCGAGTTGCTGCGTAGTCGCGATAAGTTGCAGCATCTGCTGGGTTTTCTGGATATCGACCACTTCGAGGCCATCAGCAGCACTTGTGGTTACAAGGCTGCTGAGCATCTGCTACGAACGATCGCCGAATTGATGCAGCAGCGAATGAGCTCAGAGGCTTTTCTGGCGTTTCTAGGTGGCAGGCGTTTCGGATTCGTACTGCCCGCTGAAGACGTGAATGCCGCGCGTAGCCTATGTGAACAGCTATGCCGTGACGTTTATGCGTTGTCATTCGATTGGCACGGTAAGACCTATCCGGTGAGCGGAAGTCTTGGTGTGGTAACGGTACGGCCTGGCGAGGGTGATCTCGATAATCTGCTTTCATCCGCCGAGATTGCCTGCGTAACGGCACAGGAGGCCGGTGGCAATCGCATGACGGAATTTAGCGAGCATGATGAATCCATTGCCCTGAAGCGCGAGCGCCTTCGCTGGCTGAGCATGACGGAGGACGTCATCAAGGCCGAGCGCATTCGCTTGCGGGTACAAATGATCGCGCCGACCGATCCGCATTCTGATCTGCACATGCATCATGAAGTCCTGATGCGGGCCTTTGACGAACGGGATGACGAACTGGATCTCGGGCGCTTTATCGCCACCGCCGAGGCCTTTAACCTGATGGCGGACGTGGATAGGCTGGTGATCCGTAAGGCGCTGGGCTGGGCGGCTGAAAACCCAATACTGTTATCGCAACTTGGTGGCGTCGCTATAAATCTGTCAGGCGTGTCTCTCGCAGATCCACAACTGCTCAACTACATCCGCAATCAGCTGTCGCACTTTGCGGTGTCTGCCGAGGCCGTCAGCTTCGAAGTTACTGAGACAGCAGCCATTGCGAGCCTCGAAAGGGCTGCGGGCATCGTTGGGGGGCTTAAGGATATCGGCTGCAAGGTCGCATTGGATGATTTCGGGGCAGGGATGTCATCGTACAGTTACCTCAAGTCCATGCCGGTGGACTTCGTCAAGATTGACGGTTCCTTTGTTAAGGACCTGCTGACCAATCCACACGACCTGGCCATCGTGAAATCGATCAACGAGATCGCGCACTTCATGGGCATTCGCACCATTGCGGAATATGCCGAGAGCCAGGACATCATCGACAGGCTCAGAGAGATCGGCGTGGATTTTGTGCAGGGTTATGCCGTGCGCTCTCCTGTGCTTTTGGACGATCTTATGCCGCAAGACTGATGCTAAGCCGAGTGCATCGCGGTATGAATATGTACCAGGCGTCCAGGGCATTGCTAGCCGGGGGCAGTGAGTGCCAGGGTTGCTCAATGGAGTAGTGGAGTCAGGAGCAGTGGCTGTTGCGCAGGCAGTCAAAGGCCCCGCCGGATGGCGGGGCCTTTGAGTCAATGTCATAGGTGCCTGATTGCTTTGTTCAGGCGCATCTTGTGGCCTTGACGTTACTCAACGGGCGTCATGAAATCCCGATATTGCCAGGGGTTGCGCATGTAGGCCTGGTGCCGGTTGATCTTGGTCGTCCAGGGTAGGCCCTGGAAGTTGCGCCAGCCATCCTTGTCCGGGTTGGCGTCTGCGGTTTCCTGGTACACGTCTGCCACATCCACCATCGTGACTTCCCCATCGTTGTTCAGGTCAAGCGGGATGGGTTCGCCGGTGTCCGGATCCAGCGAAATGTCATTCCCGGAGTAGGCGTACTTGGGATTGCCGACGAAACCCTCCCAGATATTGCGTACATTGGTGAATCTCGGCAGTCCTGCCGTGTCTGGCTGTGAATCTGGCTCGGCTAGGATATTGCCCGCATCCACGCTGCGAGATCCGGTACGGCACAACAACATGACGGGGGTGTCCACATCGCCCTTGACGATCGCGTACACGCCCCAGTAAAGATCTGCAGGCGTCTGGTCCCTGGTTGCGATCTTGTGGGGATAAGGCACGTTGTAGGCAACTTCTGGATGTCCGGCGGCATATTCCCGCAGTCGGCGTACGTCGATCAGCACGGGCCTCGACCTGTGCTTGTGGTGCTTGCCCTGTCGCTTGCTGCGCTCTGTATCCAGGTAGGCCTGGGCTGCGCTGATTTCCGAGTCATATAGGCGCAGCTTGTTATAGCGGTTGCCCTCATCGGCCGACGCTTGGCCAGCGAAGGCGATCGCAACAGCAGTACTCATGGTGATGACGGTGGTTTTCAGTTTCATCGTTGATTTTTCTCCGGTCCTTGGTTTTTGTCACGCCACGCCAGTTCTCCTGATGTCTGCTCTGCGTCCTGCTTCGCTCCCCGATGTGTAACGCCAACGAAGTGGGAGCCTTCTGTCGTGCAGACATGTGAGGAGAAATGCCGCAACCGTCTGCCTCTGCTGAGGTCTTGATTTCCGCGGGTCACCCGGGGATGCAGCTGCCGGGCCGTCGGAATATTTGTCTTGTTAGCCGGGACGCAATCCCGGATGGCGTCTGCTGGGGCAATCAACTTGCTGGCTGCACAGGTGGAGATCCGGCTGTCAGGGATCTCCGTTCTCAACTCCGATGGGACCAGGCAGCCTGGTGGCAGTTAGGGCAAAGGCCTGAGCGGCATTCCTGTTATCCCTTCAACATTGCCCGCGGCAATACTGGTCGCGACTCTAGAAGCCAGTGAACGCATGGCCGGTTGGGACAGGTGTGGACAATGGATGGAGAGACCGGGCAGTGCCCTGTGCTGACGCGCTTCCGTTCATCAACTCATCCTCCGATGGATGCGGACTTCCATTTTTATGACTCCGGATCAGGCGGATTAGCCCCGGGGCCGAAAGTGCGAGTTGCTGCTTGAATGGCGTTCCCGAACAAAGCCTAGTTCGTATGGGGGCAAGAACAATGTGCTTTTCGCACATTCGGGATCTGGGCAAGAGCGGGTGAGAAGGGCGGGTTTATTTTTCGCTGGTGTCCCTGGCCTGCCGACAGCATCTGTCGGGCGACGCGTATGAAGGGGCGGTATCCTTGGTTGTTCGTTACTAGCGACCAGGGCCCGGTCGACTTCGGCCGGGGGCTCAGTTTGCACTAGGGTGATAACTGTCTGTCTGAGCAAGCGGCGTCGGTACCGGTGGGCAGCGGTATACCGCTGCTGGATCAGACAACCACTTCGCGGAAGTCGTAACCCATCAGTTCCGAGGGTGGTTGCGCAAAGAAACCCTGCATGTAGTCCACATCCACCTGCCAAAGGCTGCCCAGGGTTTCGGTATTCTCGACATAGCCGCCGATGACCTCGGCCCCGAGGTCGTGAGCCACCCGGATCGCTTCCTTCAGCGGTTCGTGGTGTTCCGGCAGCGTCGCCAGGGCGGTGATGTTTTGCCGACTCAAACGCACGAAGTCAGGGCGGACAAGATGCAACAACTGCACGCTGCGTTCGCCACCCTTGAAGTGATCGATGAGCAGGTTGAACCCCGGCTTGCGGAACTTGGCGAAGTTGTCGCGCAGTGTGTCATCAGGGTGATTGAGGTCCTCTTCCGAGAACTCCAGGGTGAAACTGCTACCAAGCTGGCCCGATTTGATCAGCGTTTTCTCGAGCCATGGCGGAAAGTCCGGGTCCTGCAGGGCATGCTTTGACAGCTTGATGAAATAACATTCGGCACCGCCCATGCTTTCCTCCGCCTGTGCCACCTTCATGGCCCGCTGCACCACCCATTGGTCGATGTGCCCGGTCAGCCCGGCCTGCTCGGCTATAGGCATGAATACACCGGGTGACACCTCCTGGTTGTTGCCGTCACGCAGCCGCAACAGTGCCTCGTAGTAGGTTGGCGGGTTTTCTCGCAGCGCGACGATAGGCTGAAAGGCAAGCCGTAAGCGATCCTCTTTGAGTGCCTGTGCTATCAGGCTGGTCTGGCGCTGCAGTTCGGCGGCGGTGGCGGCCTGGTCCGCCTGTGAGTCATGCACATGGACCTGATTGGCGCCTTGCTGGCGTGCGGCACGGGCTGCCACGTCGGCGCGGACGATCATGTCGTTTCCGCTCAGACCGGGCTCACTGATCGCAATCCCGGCCGAGCAGGTGACATAACGTTCCGAACCGGCGACTTCCAGCGGTGTGACGGCAACAGCATGACAAAGCCGTTCAGCTGTGCGCCGCGCGCTGTCCGGCGATGAATTCGGCAGAGTGACTGCGAATGCGCCAGCGGCGAAACGATTGAAGTGTTGGTGTTCGGACAGCTGTTTCTTCAGTCGTTGCTCGAGGGCAATGATCAGTTCATCCATGCCCAGCAGGCCAAGCGCGTTCTGCAGGGCTTCGCCGTTGTCCAGCGACAGGAATAACAAGGCACAGGCTGGTTCCTGCTGGCAGTCATCGAGATACTGCATGAGCAGGGCATGACCATTTGGAGTCAGTTGGTCGGGCAGCACGGAGCTGGAGCGACGAATCTGGGACCGGCGCAGGCGCAGGCTGATGGCCTCGATCAGGGTGTCAGGTGCAACGGGTTTGACCAGAAAGTCATCGCCGCCGCGGCGTATGGCACGGGCCTGTCTGACGGGGTCGGTCTCGCCGGACATGAACAGCAGCGGCAGGTCGGCCCATTCCAGATGCTGGCGAATCATGGCAGCAAGCTCGGCACCGTCGATTGATGGCATGTACAGATCCATCAGCACCAGGTCGGGCTTAAACTTGTCCAGCACCTGCAGAATCCGCCCGGGTTCCGACAGCCAGTAAGGTTGCATGCCCGCAGACTCCAGCACGGTCGAGGTCCATTCGCCCTGGAAGGCATCATCGTCGACGATCAGGATGCGTGGACTCTGCACTGTCGAACCCGCCAGGCGACCGAGAAGCTCACTGAGGTGACCCATGTCGAGTGGCTTGGTGAGGTAGGCATCAGCCCCGGCGCGTATTGCCGCCACCCGCGCCGCCATGTCGTCGCGCGCAGATAGGAATATCACCGGCAGCGGCAGCGGGTGGGCGGCGCGTATCGCAATCAGTGCCTTGGCGCCAGCCAGCTTGCCCTCGGGCAGCATCATGTCCATCAGCAGCGCCGCGGGCTGCGCGTTGCTGAGCGCGTCCTTGAGTTGTTGGACGGTCTGAAAGGCCTCGACCCGATAGCCGGACTGCATCAAGTGCAGGGCAACGTACTCGCACATGGCGGGGTCATCATCTAGCAGGTAGACCAAAGGGGGCGGTCCATCGGCTTTGGTTGCCGATGGTGCTGCCAGCGGCGAGGGACGGTCGGCGGTTGCCGCCACGGTGCGTACGAGCATTTTCACCAGCACGTCGATGATACGTACCCGTGTTTCGGTGAAGGCGCGCCGGTCATCCACCAGGCTGACGAGCTGGTTTTGCAGCATATGGCAGGCTTCGCTGATGCCTGGGTAGCCGAAGCTGCCACTGCTGCCGGCCAGGCTGTGAATCTTATCCAGCAGCTTGGTCAATACCGGCAAGTTCCTGCCGTCACGGGCCGCAGTCCAGAGTTGGTCGATCTCCGCGGTTCTTTCCGGCAGGTGCTGCTTGAAGCTTTCCTGTAGCGTCGCGAGGCGATGTGCTGCGTCCAGTTCGTTGCTATTTGCCATCGGATTTCCTGATTCCATGCGGTAAATCGATTGCGCTGCTGATCAACGGTTCAGGAACGCGAATACCCCAGCGGTAGCTCCGAGCTGCCGGGTACTGCCTCATGCTTGTATTTCGTCACTCCGGGTATCGGCAGGAAGTCCTTTTTCTGAAGCAGCGTCAGACTTCGACAGGGAGGCGCCAACGGGCGGCATGCTGTGTGCTGACAGGTCATCTGGGGGCTTTTGATTGGCCTTGGCGAGGGTGCGAAAGACATAAACCGTTGAGCCGTCGGGCGGTGAGCTAACCACGGTGGTGTCCGGGTTCTCCGGCTGCTTTGCTGTGAGGCTGTTGAGCTTGCGCCGCTACTCGTCTGGTATCGGTCGTTCGGTGTCGCGGCCGGCGCTGCTGCAGGATAGGGTGTCGATGACGGGCGCTAGTGGGCGATTGATACACCGCTCTCGGAACGGATGCACGATCTGGCGTGACCCTTGTGGGTGGGATGTTGGGCATTGGCTGGGCTATCCTGTGCCAATGTCAGAGTCACTAGCGATGTTGCACATGCGTCAGGTTGCACTCGCCTTTTTGCTAGCCGCCACGCTGTCTGCATCCGCCGCCAGCGTCTATCAGTGCGAAGACGGCAAGGGGCGCAAGGTGTTCTCCGACAAGCCGTGCGGGGACGATGCTGCCAAGGTGCAGGTCGATCCCGTTGCGCCGATGTACGGCGGTGCTGGCGGCCAGCAGCAAGCGCCCGGTCAAACGCAGTTGTATCAGCAGGCCAGCAACATGGCCAAGCGGCGGATGCTGCAGACCCGCATCCGCAATGTGGACAACCGCATCCAGGCGCTGACCAAGGAACGTGACCGGGAAATCACCGAGTACCGGCTGCAGATGATCTACAGTGCCCGTGACGCGTCTGGCATCGCCCGCAACCAGCAATTGCAGATGCTGGTGGATGCGGCGCGCGATCACTACGACAGCCAGATTTCGGACAAGCAGCAGGAACGCGCGGATCTGCAGCAACAGTTGGGCAAGATTCCATAGCAAGGGACCGCAGTGGTCCGCCGCGTGTTGCTCGACCCAGGGTTTTCGCGACACGTCGCAGTCTGGTTCGGCTGTGACATTTGTCTAACTGCGTGTGGTTGATTTGATCGTCGGCGGGGAATACTGCGAGCATTACGCTTATACTCTGCTCGGTACTGAATATATCTTCAGATTCAACATCTCTCCCAAGGAGTCTTTAATGGCCAAAGCACCCGCAACCCGCGCCAAGAAAAAGCGCGTCGTTCGCAAGAAGTTCGATATCGCATCAGTCGTCTCTGCTGTTGAGACGGTGACCGTTTCCAAGATCAACAAGGTCGCCGTCGGCCAGTTCGTCAAGGCCGAGAAGGCCGTTGAGCGCGCCAACAACGCGGTCGCAACCGCCGAGGCCCGCGTCGCCAAGGCCGTGGATGCAGTGGCTGCCGCCAAGACCCCCGCAGCCAAGGCCAAGCAGCGCGAGCGCGCTGCCACCCTGCGTGCTGCAGTGGCCAAGGCCAAGGCTGCCGCCCGCGCCGCCGCTGCCGAGCAGCGCAGCGCCGAGAAGCTGGTTGTCGCACTGCACAAGGCGCACGAGAAGGCCTATGCCGCCTACGCCAAGGCCTACGATCGCAGCGCCGCCGCCGCCGCCAAGGCCGCTGCCAAGAAGCCGCGTCCGCGCAAGAAGGTTGCGAAGAAGGCCGCAGCACCCGCCACTGCCTGAGGCAATGGCTGCCGCCGCCGGCGGCAGCCATCGGTGCAGACGAAAGATCCCGCTGCGGCGGGATTTTTCTTGCCCGTCATTCAGCGCCGTGTCACTGCTGCGGTGAGCCGTGTGCGGCCGGCAGCGGCTGCCATCGTCACCGGCATGCACGGGACGGCGTGGTGCGGATTGTCAGGCCAGGGCCGGCCAGGGTATCCAGCCTTCCAGCGGGTCGACGTCGGCAGGCATGGCCAGTGCCGGCTGGCGCCAAGCCCAGGCGGCGTGGATGGCGCACAGCAGCGCATCCAGCCGGTCGCCGCTGGCATCGGCTTGCAACTCGTGCAGCTGCGCATCGCTGCAACGCAGCTGCAGCCCGAGCAGCGCCGGCAATTCATCTGACAGCGCGGCGATCAGCGCATGCCTGTTGGCGGCCCGCGCCGCGGTCTGTTGCGCACGGCTGTCGCTCTTGTAAGGTGCGCGACCGATAAGAGCGCGGGCCAGCAGACCGGGATAGGTCTCGATGGCGATGCGCCGGTCGGCGCTCGGGCGGCAGGGCGGGATGCTCAGCCCGGCTTCCGCCAGTCGCGGTGCGCCGGCGCGGTACATCAGTGCCACCGGCGGGTTGACGGCCTTCATCGCACTTTGCGCGCCGCTGAGGCGATCGGTGCGCCGGGGTGGTTCCTTCCTGCCGGCCGGGCGGGTGGCGCGAAAGCCGCTCAGCTGTGCGCGCCAAGTGTCGGCGGTCATGGCCGCCACGGCGTTGCTGCATTCGGCCCAGTCCTGCGGCAGGCCCAGCGCCGCGATCAGCGCTCGCGGCTGGCCGAACGGGAAGTCGAAACCGCCGACCCAGGGGGCGGGCCGTCGCAGCAGCTGCTCGAAGCCGGCGAAGTCGTCGCACGCCTCCATTCCGTCCAGCGTCAGCCGATCGTCCTGCAAGGTGCAGGCTGCGCAGGTGATGGGCTTGGCCCGCCGCGGCGCCGAGGTGAAATCTATGCCGTAGATGCGCATGGGTCGTGGTGGTGGCGCGTTACAATGCGCGCCTTGCCGACAGTAGTGAGTACGAGATGGATCAACTGCATCGTTTTTTGTTCGAGGACCTGGGGGTGCGTGGTGAGCTGGTACAGCTGGGTGCCAGCTGGCGCGCGGTACGCGACAACCAGGACTATCCGGCCGCGGTCGCCGCCCAGCTCGGTCAGGGGCTGGCAGCCGTCATGCTGCTGTCCGGCACCATCAAGTTCAAGGGCTCGTTGATCCTGCAGCTGCAGTCCGCCGGCCCGCTCAACCTGCTGGTGGCGCAGGCCACCGAACAGCGCACCCTGCGCGGCTTGGCGCGCTGGCAGTCCGAGGTGCCGGCGGGCGACCTGGCCGCCACCTTCGGCGAGGGCCGGCTGGTGATCACCGCCGATGCCCCCGGTGGTGAGCGCTATCAGGGTATCGTGGCGCTGGAGGGCAGCGGCCTGGCCGAGGCCATCGGCAACTACTTCGAGCGTTCCGAGCAATTACCCACCCGGCTGTGGCTGGCCTGCGACGGCGAGCATGCCGCGGGGCTGTTCCTGCAGCGCCTGCCCGGCGAGCAGGCGGATGACCAGGACGGCTGGGCGCGGGTCGCGGCACTGGCCGAGACAGTCAGTGCCGACGAGCTGCTGAGCCTGTCCGCCGAGCAGCTGCTGCATCGCCTGTTTCACGAGGAGACGCTGCGGCTGTTCGATGCCGAGCCGGTGGCCTACCGCTGCGGCTGCTCCCGCGAGCGTATCGAGGACGTGTTGCGGCAGATGGGCGAGACCGAGGTCAGCGATCTGCTCAAGAACGAGGGACAGATCAAGGCGGATTGCGAGTTCTGCGGCCGCGAGTACCTGTTCGACAAGGTGGACGTGGCCGGCCTGTTTGCCGGCGCCGCAGCGCCGGATGCCGACAGCACCCACTGAGGTCGCGGCGGGACCGATTCGGTTATGGTGTGGCTGATGGGACTAGACGCCAGGCCATGAGCGGGCGTCGCAACGAGGACGGCCATGACGCCTGATCACCCCGACCCCGGCAACGGCGACGCCCTGGCCGACGCACTGCTCGACGAGGTGCGCGGCCTGCTGCAGGAGCTGCGGCCGCAGCAGTTGCCCGAGCTGCGTCTGGACAGCGACATCGACCGCGAACTGGGCATCGACAGCCTGGGGCGGGTGGAGCTGGTGGTGCGGCTGGAGCAGCGCTTCGCGGTGCGCCTGCCCAGCGAGACCTTCGCCCGCGTCGACACCCCGCGTGACCTGCTGGCTGCGGTGCTGGCCGCGCGCCAGGCGCCCGGTGTCGAGCCCCTGGCCCCGGTCACTGCGGTCGTGCCACCCATCGAGCCCGCCGCCGACGTGCCGGTGCAGGCGCTGACCCTGCCCGAGGTGCTGCGCTGGCATGCAGCCCGCTCGCCGGAGCGCATCCATATCCGCCTGCTGGACGGCGATCAGGAGCTGCGCAGCTTCAGCTACCGGCAGCTGCTGGACGAGGCCGAGGCCACCGCCACCGGCCTGCAGGCGCATGGCGTGCAGCCAGGTGACCGGGTGGCGCTGATGCTGCCCACCGGCGCCGACTACTTCGTGTCCTTCTTCGCCATCCTGCTGTGCGGCGCGGTGCCGGTGCCCATGTACCCGCCGGTGCGCCGCAGTCAGCTGGCCGAGCACCTGCGCCGCCATGCCGGCATCCTGCTCAACAGCGGCGCCAGCCTGCTGATCACGGTGGCCGAGGCGCGGCAGCTGGCGCGGCTGCTGCAGGCCCGCGCCGAACAGCTGCGCGGCGTGGTCACCCTGGCGGACCTGGCTGCACCGGATGTCACCTTCGGCGAGCCGGCCATGGCCGGCGACGACGTCGCCTTCCTGCAGTACACCTCCGGCAGCACCGGCAACCCCAAGGGGGTGATCCTCAGCCACGCCGACCTGCTGGCCAACATCCGCGCCATGGGACAGGCCATCGAGGCCGGGCCGGACGACGTGTTCGTCAGCTGGCTGCCGCTGTACCACGACATGGGCCTGATCGGCGCCTGGCTGGGCAGCCTGTATTACGGCATCCCGCTGGTGGTGATGTCGCCGCTGGACTTCATCGCCCGGCCGCTGCGCTGGCTGCAGGCCATCGCACGTTACCGCGGCACCCTGTCGGCATCGCCCAACTTCGGCTACGAGCTGTGCCTGAAGCGCGTCAACGACGCGCAGCTGGCCGAGCTCGATCTGTCCAGCTGGCGCGCGGCCTTCAACGGCGCCGAGCCGGTCAGCCCGCAGACCCTGGCGCGTTTCGCCGCACGCTTCGCCCCGGCCGGGCTGCGCCCCGAGGCGCTGATGCCGGTGTACGGGCTGGCGGAGGCGGCGGTGGGGCTGGCCTTTCCGCCGCTCGGTCGTGGCCCGTTGATCGACCGGGTCGACCGGCAGGCGCTGTCCGATCGCGGTGAGGCCCAGCCGGCCGCCGGCGACGACCCGCAGCCGTTGCGCTTTCCCAGCTGCGGGCCGGCGCTGCCGGGTTATGCATTGCGTATCGTCGACGCCGACGGCCAGCCGCTGTCGGAACGCCGGCAGGGTCGGGTGGAGTTCAGCGGTCCTTCTGCAACCCGCGGTTATTTCGCCAACCCCGAGCTCAGCGCGCGGCTACGTGATGGCGACTGGCTGGACAGTGGCGACCTGGGCTACCTGGCCGACGGCGAGCTGTACCTGACCGGACGGGTCAAGGACATGATCGTGCGCGCCGGCCGCAACCTGTACCCGCAGGAGCTGGAGGACGCGGTGGGCGACATCCCCGGCATCCGCAAGGGCTGCGTCGTGGTGTTCGGCAGCCCGGACCCGGCCAGCGGCACCGAACGACTGGTGGTGATGGCCGAGAGTCGCCTGGCAGATGCCGTGTGCCAGGCCGGGCTACGCCGCCGGATACTGGCCGTTACCACCGACCTGGTGGGCACCCCGCCGGAGGTGATCGAACTTGTGCCGCCGCACGCGGTGCTCAAGACCTCCAGCGGCAAGATCCGCCGCAGTGCCAACCGCGAGGCCTTCGAGCAGGGGCGCGTCAGCGCGGCGCGGCGCGGTCCCGGCGTGCTCAGCCTGGCGCTGGCCAGCGTGCCGGGGCTGGCGCGTCGTGGTTTGTTGCGACTGCGCGAGCACGCCTTCGCCCTATGGGGCTGGCTGGTGTTCTGGCTGCTGGCACCGCTCACCTGGCTGGCGGTGCTGCTGCTGCCGCGGCGGCGCTGGCGCTTTGCCTTGTCGGGTTTCATGGCCCGGGCGTTGGCCGGGCTGACCGGCACGCCGCTGACGGTGGAGGGCCTGGACAAGCTGCCTGCTCGTGGTCAGCCGTGCGTGCTGGTGGTCAATCACGCCAGCTATCTCGATGGTCCCATGCTGATCGCGGCGCTGCCGCGTGAGCTGGCCTTCGTCGCCAAGGAGGCGCTGGCGCCGCAGTTCATCGCCGGCACCTTTCTGCGCCGCCTGGGCGCCGAATTCGTGCAGCGCTTCGATCCGCGCCGCGGCCTGGACGACCTGCAGCGCATCCGTGATATCGGCCTGTCCGGCAGCAGCCTGGTGTTCTTTGTCGAGGGCACCTTCAGCGCCATCCCCGGCTTGCGGCAGTTCCGCATGGGCGCCTTCGTCACCGCCATGGAGGCGCAGCTGCCGGTGGTGCCCGTCGCCATCGCCGGGGCGCGCGACATCCTGCGTGCCGGTTCCTGGTATCCGCATCGCGGACGCATCACGGTGACGGTGGGTGAGGCCATCGTGCCGCCGGCAGCGGCGCCCGACCCCAGCGACAACTGGCGCGCGGCCCTCAAGCTGCGCGATCAGGCCCGCGCCCATATCCTGGCCCATTGCGGCGAGCCGGACCTGGCTGCGGGCGGGGACCGCCAGGCGCCGCCGGGTTAGCGGCAGGCTCAGCGCAGACCGCGACGCACCGGGGTGATCATCATCAGGCCGAAAAAGCCGAGCGCCGAGATGGGCGCCAGCCACAGGCACAGCGCGTACAGCTTGCGCCAGCCGCTGTTGGCGGTGCGCACGATGCGGAAGTCGTCCACGTAGATGGTCTCGCAGGCCCCGTTGCCGCGGTCGCTGCGGCTGGTGCTGCTGCCGCGCTGAAAGCCGTTGCCCGGGTTGGCATAGCTGGCCAGCACGCCACGCAGCTGCACCTGATCGCCGGGACGGGCCTGCAGGATGGCCTGCTGTACCGCCGGCCGGTCGGCCAGCAGGTGATTGTTCGACAGCTGGTCGTCCTTGAAGCGCCTGCGGGTGGTGCCGTCCGGCCAGTACACCCAGCAGGTCCAGGTGGTGTTGTCGAACTCCAGGTCCTGGTAGACGGCTGAGCTGATGTTGTCGCCCCAGATCACGCAGATGTCCTTGATGTTGAGGAAGTCCTGCCAGTCCTGGTGGTGGTAGATGTCCTTCCAGTCGTCGCTGTGGTGCTGGCTGACCACCATGCCGCGCAGCTCGTAATCGAACAGCGGGGTGATGCGGTATGTCTGATCACCGGCATGGGCGGTGAAGGGTGGCCGTCTGGTCTTGGTCTGGCGCGGCGCCTGCTCGCTGTCACCCGCGTAGAAGCCGGGATCGGGCAGGGTGTCCCGCTGCCAGTAGCCGAGGCCGAGGCCGATCAGGCTGGCCAGCAGCAGCCATTTGAACAGGCGTTCCAGCAGGATCAGCAGGGGCATGAGGTCATCACGGGGCAATGGTCAGGGGCGGGAACGGCAGGGCGCCGCCCGGCTACAGCGACCATGATACCCACGATGCGATGATGGTTCAGATTCGCCGTTTCAGTCCGGCGCATATGCTGCGCCATCAGACCCTGGGCGCCGGCCGCAACTGCCTGCGGACGGCTGACGACTAGGGGTGCCGTATCGGGGGACTTGCTAGCGGGTCGGGCAGGTGATCAGGCTGATCAGCCACGGGCTGGCCTTGCCGGGATTGTCGACCACCTCAATGCCCGCGATGCCGGCCTTGCCCAGTGCCCGCTTCAGGCGAGGGATCTCCGCTGCTTCGCCGTGATCCCTGTCCACCACCAGGGTCAGCTTGTCGCGCAGCCGTGCCAGCGGTATCTCGTCGTACAGCCGCCATGGCTTGAGATCGATCCGGCCGCTGCTGCCGGCCTGGCGCAGCGCCTCGATGACCGCGGCAGCGGAGGCCTTGCCGGCATCACTGTCCCAGGCCTCGTCACAGACGAATACGCTGAAGTCGGTGAAGCCGACGGTCTCGGCGGTACTCGGTACCACCACGCCGGGCGCATACGCGAGCGGCGTGGCGCGGATCTGTGGTACTTCGTCGGGCCTGCTGCTGAGGTACTGCTCCAGCCCGTCGCGGATGGCCGGGTCGGTGATCAGGTTGGTGTCGATCATGAAACGCAGCGAGTTGATGCGGCCTTCCTGTTCGTCCGCCTCCAGTGCCTTCATCACCAGTTCGGTCTGGAAGCTCTTATCCGCCAGGGTAGTGTCCCAGTAGCCTTGTATGAGCCCGCCGGCGACGGTGCCGAGGATGGCCAGCAGGCCGGTGATCAAGAGCGTTGTGATCGGTGAAATGCTGGTTTGGGTCATGTCGCGCGCATCCTTGGCGTGGTGACCGGAGTGGTCAGTCCGGGAGACGCACTCCGGTGCCGCCCAATCCGCAGTAGCCGTTAGGGTTCTTGGCCAGATACTGCTGATGATAGCCCTCGGCGTAGTAGAAGGTCGGCGCGTCGATGATCTCGGTGGTGATGGACACGCCCTTTGTGGCGGTCATGACCTGCTGGTAGCGGTCGCGGCTGCACTCGGCCTCGTGCTTCTGGTCCGCGTCGAACGTGTAGATGCCGGAGCGGTACTGGGTGCCCACGTCGTTGCCCTGGCGCATGCCCTGGGTGGGGTCGTGGGCCTCCCAGAAGGTCTTGAGCAGTTGCCGGTAACTGATCTTCTGCGGGTCGTAGACCACCAGCACCACCTCGTTGTGGCCGGTCATGCCCGAGCATACCTCCTCGTAGCTGGGGTTGGGGGTGTGGCCGCCGGCATAGCCCACCGCGGTGGTGTGGATGCCATCATCCAGCTGCCAGAAGCGTCGCTCGGCGCCCCAGAAGCAGCCCATGCCGAAGATCGCCTGCTGCATGCCTGCCGGGAAGGGGGGCGTCAGTGCGGTGCCGAGCACGAAGTGTTTGTCCGGCACCGGCATCGGGGTGTCGCGGCCGGGCAGGGCCTGGTCGGGACTGGGCATTACCGCTTTGGGTCGATTGAAGAACATGGCCGGGTCCGCGTGAGGGGGTGTGGACGATGTTAGCGCGGCAACGCGGACAGGTCATGCGTGCCAGACCCGCCAGCGGTTCAGTGGGCGGTGAAATGGCGCCGTAGCCAGGGGCCGATGAACCCGGTGTACAGGATCAGCCCGGCGAGGTTGGCGACCAGGTCCATGGCCGAGGTGTAGCGGTTGGGTACGAAGCCCTGGGCGATCTCGATGCCGGCGCCGTAGGCGGCCAGTAGCGCCAGCGCACGCCAGCCGATGGTGCGGGTCGGCCAGGCGGCGTCGACCAGGAAGGCCAGCGCCAGGAAGGCGCCGGCGTGGACCAGCTTGTCGCTGCCCGCGCCGGGTAGTGGCACCGGGCTGGGAGTCAGGGTCTGCCAGCTGGTGACCGTGAGGGCGACCAGCAGCAGCAGCTGGAACCACCGAGCCTGGGCCGGGGCAAACAGCGTCACCCCGGTTCAGCCCTGGCGTTCGCGGGCGATGGCGCGGTAGCCGATGTCCTTGCGGGTGAACATGCCGTCCCAGCGGATGTGGCCCGCCAGTTCGTAGGCGGCCTGCTGAGCCTCGGCGACGGTATTGCCCAACGCGGTGGCGCACAATACCCGGCCGCCGGCGGTGACCACCTGGCCGTCCCTCTCGGCAGTGCCGGCGTGGAACACCTTGCGGCTGTCGGACTCGCCCTCGCCCAGGCCGCTGATGACTTGGCCCTTGGCGTAATCGCCGGGATAACCGCCGGCGGCCAGCACCACCCCCAGCGAGGCGCGCGGGTCCCAGTCGGTCCGCTCGCCATCCAGCTTGCCGTCGAGGGCGGCCAGGCAGTGGGAGACCAAATCAGAGCGCATGCGCAGCATGATGGGTTGGGTCTCGGGGTCGCCGAAGCGGCAGTTGTACTCGATCACCTTGGGCGCGCCGTCGGCCATGATCATCAGGCCGGCGTAGAGGAATCCGGTGTAGGGCAGGCCCTCGGCGGCCATGCCGTCGATGGTGGGGCGGATCACCTCGGCCATGATGCGGTCGTGGATCTCGGGGGTCACCACCGGGGCGGGCGAGTAGGCGCCCATGCCGCCGGTATTGGGGCCGCTGTCGCCGTCGCCGACGCGCTTGTGGTCCTGGCTGGTGGCCATGGGCAGGATGTGCTGGCCGTCGGCCATGACGATGAAGCTGGCCTCCTCGCCGTCGAGGTACTCCTCGATCACCACCCGGTGGCCGGCGTCGCCGAAGGCGTTGCCGGCCAGCATGTCCTGCACCGCCGCTTCCGCCTCTTCAATGGTCATGGCGACAATCACGCCCTTGCCGGCGGCAAGTCCATCGGCCTTCACCACGATGGGCGCGCCCTGCTGGCGGATGTAGGCCAGCGCGGGCTCGATCTCGGTGAAGTTGCCGTAGCTGCCGGTGGGGATGGCGTGGCGTGCCAGGAAGTCCTTGGTGAAGGCCTTGGAGCCTTCCAGTTGCGCTGCGCCGGCAGTGGGGCCAAAGCATTTCAGGCCGGCCTTGGTGAAGGCGTCCACCACGCCGATCACCAGCGGCGCTTCGGGGCCGACGATGGTCAGGCCGATGGCGTTGGCCTTGGCGAAGGCGATCAGCGCGTCGATGTCGGTCACGCCGATGGCCACGTTTTCCAGTCCGGGCTCGCGCGCGGTGCCGGCGTTGCCGGGGGCGACGTAGACCTTGTCGGCCAGGGGGGACTGGGCGGCCTTCCAGGCCAGGGCGTGCTCGCGGCCGCCGCTGCCGATCACCAGGATGTTCATTGCGCGGGGTGCTCCAGAATCGGGTTCGAAATCAGGGGCGCAAGGTTACCAGATTGCCACGGCCGACGGGCGTATGCCGGGCAGGTGCAAGGGTGCGGGAGTCGCTGTTCAGCGGTGCCCCACCAGTCCGCGCTGGCTGGCCTCGACGAAGGCCACGATCTCGTTCACCGCGGGGTCGTCCATGGCGCGCAACTGGTCCAGCGCCTCGTCCTTGACCAGGGCGGTCTTGTAGAGGATCCGGTAGGCGCGCTTGATGGCGGTGCGTGCCGCCTGGTCGTAGCCGTTGCGTTTCAGTCCGACGCTGTTGAGACCGACGATCTCGGCGCGGTGACCGTCCACGAGGGTGAATGGCGGCACGTCCTGGCTGACGCCGGTGACCCCGGCCACCATCACGTAGGCGCCGATATGGGCGAACTGGTGTACCGCCACGTGGCCGGACAGGAAGGCATGGTGGGCCAGTTCCACGTGGCCGGCCAGGGTGGCGCCGTTGGCGAAGATGTTGTGGTCGCCCACCACGCAGTCGTGGCCGATGTGGGCGAAGGCCATCAGGTAGTTGTGGCTGCCGATCACGGTGCCCTGCTCGGTCTTCACCCCGCGACTGATGTTCACTCCCTCCTTGAAGTGATTGTGGTCGCCGATGGTCAACGGCTTGCTCTTCTCGGGGGTGTACGTCAGGTCCTGGGGCTCGGCGCCGATGGTGGCGCCGTGGCAGACGCGGTTGCCGACGCCCATGCGGGTGGCGCCGTAGATGCGCACGCTGGACTCGATGACGCAGTCGGCACCGATCACCGCGCCGGACTCGATGATGGAGTAGGGGCCGACGCTGGCGGAGGGGTGGAGCTGGGCGCCGTCTTCGATGATCGCGGTGGGGTGGATGTTGCTCATGGTGCCTGCGGCTGGGTGATGGAGGGCTGCCACCAGATTAGCGGGAATGGGGCTGGCTGGTAAGGGCAATCTGCGGGCGAAAAAAAGCCCGGCAATGCCGGGCCTTTTTCGGAGACCGCCTTAGGCTCAGTGGCGGAAGTGGCGCATGCCGGTGAGCACCATGGCCATGTCGTGCTCGTCGGCGGCGGCGATCACCTCGTCGTCACGCATCGACCCGCCGGGCTGGATCACCGCCTTGATGCCCGCCTGGGCGGCGCTGTCGATGCCGTCGCGGAACGGGAAGAAGGCGTCGGAGGCCATCACCGAGCCGGGCACCACCAGGCCGGCGTGCTCGGCCTTGATGGCGGCGATGCGGGCGGAGTTGATGCGGCTCATCTGGCCGGCGCCCACGCCGATGGTCATGTTGCCCTTGCCGTAGACGATGGCGTTGGACTTGACGAACTTGGCCACCTTCCAGCTGAACAGCAGGTCGCGCATCTCCTCCTCGCTGGGCACGCGCTTGGACACCACCTTGATCTCGCCGGACAGTTGCAGGTCGGCGTCCTGCATCAGCAGGCCACCGTTGACCCGCTTGTAGTCGAAACGGTGGGCGTCCTCGGCGGTCCATTCGCCGCAAACCAGCAGGCGTACATTCTTCTTGGTGGAGACGGCCTCGATGGCGGCCTCGGACGCGCTGGGGGCGATGATCACCTCGACGAACTGGCGCTCGACGATGGCTGCGGCGGTGTCGGCGTCCAGTTCCTGGTTGAAGGCGATGATGCCGCCGAAGGCTGACTCGGGGTCGGTGCTGTAGGCGCGGTCGTAGGCCTCCAGCAGGGTCTCGCCGATGGCCACGCCGCAGGGGTTGGCGTGCTTGACGATGACGCAGGCGGGGCCTTCATCGAATTGCTTCACGCATTCCAGCGCCGCGTCGGTGTCGGCGATGTTGTTGTACGACAGCTCCTTGCCCTGCAGCTGGGTGGAGGTGGCGACGCAGGCCTCGGTGGGGCATTCCACGTAGAAGGCGGCGCGCTGGTGCGGGTTCTCGCCGTAACGCATCTCCTGGGCCTTGATGAACTGCAGGTTGATGGTGTTGGGGAACGGGTGCTTCTGGCCCTGGGTGTCGATGCCGCCGAGGTAGTTGGCGATGGCGCCGTCGTAGCCGGCGGTATGCTCAAAGGTCTTCACCGCCAGGCGGAAGCGGGTGTTGTCGGACAGGTGGTTGTCGTTGTCCGCCAGTTCCGCCAGCACGATGTCGTAGTCCACCGGGTCGACCAGCACCGCCACGTCCTTATGGTTCTTGGCCGCAGCGCGGATCATGGTCGGGCCGCCGATGTCGATGTTCTCGATGGCGTCTTCCAGGCTGCAGTCCGGCTTGGCCACGGTCTGGGCGAAGGGATACAGGTTGACCGCCACCAGGTCGATCCGGCCGATGCCGTGCTCGGCCATCACCTCGTCGTCGGTACCGCGGCGCCCCAGGATGCCACCGTGCACCTTCGGGTGCAGGGTCTTGACCCGGCCGTCCATCATTTCCGGGAAGCCGGTGTAATCGCTGACCTCGATGACGTTGATGTCTTCGTCACGCAGCAGCTTGGCGGTGCCGCCGGTGGACAGGATCTCCACGCCGCGCTCGGTCAGGGCGCGGGCGAAGTCGACGATGCCGGTCTTGTCGGAAACGCTCAGCAGGGCTCGGGTTACGGTGCTCATGGGGTCAGCGGCCTCGGGGTCTGAAAACGGTTGCGGCCCCGCAGGGCCGCGTCCGGTGAATATGCCTAGTGTGACTCAGTCTATGTCGTACAGGGCGAGCTTTTTGCGCAGGGTGCTGCGACTGATGCCCAGCAGTTCCGCAGCGCGGGTCTGGTTGCCGCCCAGATGCTGCATCACGCAGCTGAACAGCGGGCGCTCCACCTCCTCGATCACCATGCGGTAGAGATCCTGGCTGCCATGGCCGTCAAGGTGGTTGAAGTAATTGTCCAGCGCGGTGCGTACGCAATCGCTGAGGGGCTCGTGTTTCTGTTGCTTGGGCACTGCAAAGGCTCCGACGTCTGTTCGTGTGAGGATGCTGCTTTCCAGGTTCATGCCGCCCACTCCTCCGGTTCCGGCAGGCTATTGAAATAATCCTTTATCAGCCTGCTCTGTTCTTTTGTTGTTAGCGCCTGATTGATCCGGCACCGAAACGCGGCGCTGCCCTGCTGGGTCTTGCTGTACCAGGCGATGTGCTTGCGTGCCACCTTGACCCCGTGTTCGCTGCCGTAAAACGCGTACAGGTTCTCAAGATGTTCCAACAAGATGTCGCGGATCCAGCCGGTGGCCGGGGCCGGCAACTGCTGGCCGGTGGCCAGATAGTGGCCGATCTCGCGAAATATCCAGGGCCGCCCCTGGGCGGCGCGGCCGATCATCAGGCCGTCCGCGCCGGTGTGTTCCAATACTGCCCTGGCCTTCTGCGGCGAATCGATATCGCCGTTGGCCAGCACCGGTATGGCTACCGCAGCCTTGATGGCGGCAATGGTGTCGTACTCGGCCTCGCCGGCGAAGCGGTCGGCACGGGTGCGCCCGTGCACCGCCAGCGCCTGTATGCCGGCCTGTTCGGCGATCCTTGCGATGACCGCGCCGTTGCGGTTGTCGGCATCCCATCCGGTACGGATCTTCAGGGTCACAGGTACCTCGACCGCTTTTACCACCGCGTCCAGGATGCGGGTCACCAGTTGTTCGTCCTGCAACAGCGCCGAGCCGGCCGCGACCTTGCACACCTTCTTGGCAGGACAGCCCATGTTGATGTCGATGATCTGCGCGCCATGGTCGACGTTGACCCTGGCCGCCTCCGCCAGCTTCAGCGGGTCCGAACCGACGATCTGCACCGCGATCGGCGTCTGCTCGCCTTCGTGATCCAGCCGCCGCACCGTCTTGCGGTTGCCCCACAGGCTGGCATCGGCGGTGACCATTTCGGACACCGCAAGGCCTGCGCCCAGCCGCCGGCAGAGTTGCCGGAAGGGTCGATCGGTGACCCCGGCCATCGGGGCCACCAGCAGGTTATTGGCAAGCTGGTAGGGTCCGATACGCATGGTGACGGGGTGGGCTGGTCAAGTCCCTGTAGCGAAGTGGGCAAGCCATGTTACGCGGAAATGACTCCCGCGCAAGTGTCAGTCTGTTAAACAGAAAGGGCCGTTGCGGGCCCAGGGGTTTACAGAAATTCCAGCTTGAAACCGGTGGCGTGACGGCCCGGATCTTCCAGTCGCAACTCGACCAGGATGACGTCCTGCGGTGCCGCCAGCATGTCCGGTGCGGGTGCGGGGAACAGGTATTCGTCTGGGTGCAGGCGACGACGGGCCATCAGCTGCTGCTCGCTGTCGTAGAACGACAGTTGGATGTCCGGCAGTGGTTGGGCAAAGTCGGCGCCATTGCGGAAGCTCAACTGCATCAGCAAGACGCCGGCCTGTTCGGGGTCGGCGCCGATGTTGCGTTCGAGCACCGCGTAGCGACTGGCGGCGCGACGTGGCGGCAATTCGCAGTCGAACGGGCCGCAAAGTGCCTGTGCCAGTCCCTGTCCCATGGGTGTGGCCAGTATTTGCTCGCGGTTGAACCAGCCCAGTTGGGCCAAGGCCAGCAATACCAGCAGCACCGCGAGTCCGCTCTGCAGCAGGGCCGGCAACCGGCTGGGCCGAGGGGCTTCAGCCAGGGGCGAGTCTTCGGCCAGTGGATTGTCGAGATGCAGGTCCGGCAGCTCGTCCAGATTGTACGGTGGAGGCTGAGCGTCCGGGGCTGCATCGTCGAGGGTGTCGTTGCTGGTATCCGCTTCCGGCGACGCTTCGTCCGGTCGGGTCGAAGCCGACTCGCGCAGGCTGTCGGCCAGGTCATCCAGGTCCAGGTCGCTGTCAGGATCCAGGCCGCTGTAGCTGGGTACGTCGGGCAGCTCGGTGAGGGTCGACAGCTCGCTCAGAGGGGCGCTGTCGGTGCTGGCGGCGCCGTCTTCGTCGATATCCTGCAGGGGGTTGGCATGGTTTGGATCGGCGTCTTCAGCCGGGTGCTGGTAGGCGTCGAACACGGTGTCGCAACGGAAGCAGCGCGCCTGGCCGCCGGCCCGCTTGAGCACGTCCTCATCAATCCGATAGAGCGTCTGGCAGGCGGGGCAACGGGTCTGCATCGGGTTTCAGTGGGGGCGTCTGCCGTGCAGTCGCACCCATCCGTCCTTAATGGTGGTCTGCGCAAAGTCTAACCCGGGCGAATAGGCCTTAGCGACTGCCGGCCACTGGTCTTCCAGGATGCCTGACAGCACCAGTTCGCCGCTGGCGCCGACCAGGGGTGCGATGCGCGGTGACAGCTCGATGAGCACGTTGGCCAGGATGTTGGCCAGCACGATATCGGCCGGTGCCGGATCGACGGCGTCGCTGCCCTGCACCGCCAGCCGGTCGGCCACGCCGTTGGCGGCGGCGTTGTCGCGGGTGGCGATGAGCGCCTGCGGGTCGTGGTCGATGCCGATGACCTGCTTGGCGCCCAGTTTGAGCGCAGCGACGGCGAGGATGCCGGAGCCGCAGCCGAAGTCGATTACCGTCTTGCCGGCCAGGTCTGCGCCGTCCAGCCACTCCAGGCACAGCGCGGTGGTGGGATGGGTGCCGGTGCCGAAGGCCAGGCCGGGGTCCAGGCGCACCACCACGGCGTCGTCGGCTTCCACCTCCAGGCCGTGCGGGCAAACCCACAGCCGCTCGCCGAAGCGCATGGGCTTGAAGTTGTCCAGCCAGGCGCGCTCCCACTCGCGGTCTTCCAGCACCTCCAGTTCGAGGCGGCTGCCCAGTTCCGCCTGCAGTGCCTGGCCGATGGCCGCGCGCAGGGCGTCGGCATCGGTGTCGCCTTCGAACAGTCCGGTCACGCGGGTGTGTGACCACAGCGGGGTCTCGCCGGGGCCGGGTTCCAGCATGGGCTCGTCGGCGGCGTCGCCGAGCAGCACGGACACCGCCCCGAGGCTCTCGAACAGCAGTTCGACCAGCGGCGCCTGTTCCTTGGTGACGGTCAGATGGGTTTGTAGCCAGGGCATGGTGATCAGGCTGACACGACGGCCGGGTGGCCGCCGTGATGCAGCGCTCAGAGACCGAGCTTCTTTTCCAGGTAGTGGATGTTCACTCCGCCGGCGGCGAAGGCGGCGTCGCGCATGATCTCGGCCTGCAGCGGGATGTTGGTCTTGATGCCCTCGATGACCATTTCGGACAGCGCGGTGCGCATGCGCGCCATGGCGCTGTCGCGGGTCTCGCCGTGGGCGATCAGTTTGCCGATCATGGAGTCATAGTAGGGTGGCACTATGTAACCGTTGTAGATGTGGCTATCGAAGCGGATGCCCGGGCCGCCGGCGGCATGCACCTTGTCGATGGTGCCGGGGCAGGGCATGAAATTTTCCGGGTTCTCGGCGTTGATGCGGCACTCGATGGCGTGACCGCGCAGCACGATGTCCTCCTGCCTGTAGGACAGTTCCAGGCCGGCGGCGACGCGGATCTGCTCCTTGACCAGGTCCACGCCGGTGACCATTTCGGTGACCGGGTGTTCCACCTGCAGGCGGGTATTCATCTCGATGAAGTAGAACTCGCCGTTCTCGTACAGGAACTCGAAGGTGCCGGCGCCACGGTAGCCGATCTCGCGGCAGGCGGCGGCGCAGCGCTCGCCAATGCGCTTGCGCTGTTCGTCGGTGATACCCGGCGCCGGGGCTTCTTCCACCACCTTCTGGTGGCGGCGCTGCATGGAGCAGTCGCGCTCGCCCAGGTGGATGGCGTTGCCGTGGGTGTCGGCCAGCATCTGGAATTCCACGTGGCGCGGGTTTTCCAGGAACTTCTCCATGTACACCACGGGATTGCCGAAGGCGGCGCCGGCCTCGGCCTGGGTCAGCGAGATGGCGTTGAGCAGCGCGGCCTCGGCGTGCACCACGCGCATGCCGCGGCCACCGCCGCCACCGGCGGCCTTGATGATCACCGGATAGCCGATCTGCTTGGCCATCTTCAGGGTGTGTTCCTTGTCCTCGGTCAGCGGGCCGTTGGAGCCGGGCACGGTGGGCACGCCGGCGGCCTTCATGGCCTCGATGGCGGTGATCTTGTCGCCCATCATGCGGATGGTCTCCGCCTTGGGACCGATGAAGATGAAGCCCGAGTCCTCCACCCGTTCGGCGAAGTCGGCGTTTTCCGACAGGAAGCCGTAGCCGGGGTGGATGGCGGTGGCGTCGGTGACCTCGGCGGCGCTGATCAGTGCGGGCACGTTGAGGTAGCTGCCTGCGGAGGCGGCGGGGCCGATGCACACCGACTCGTCGGCGAGGCGCACGTGCTTGAGGTCGCGATCGGCCTCGGAGTGCACGGCAACGGTCTTGATGCCCATCTCGCGGCAGGCGCGCAGGATACGCAGCGCAATCTCACCCCGGTTGGCGATGACGATCTTTTCGATCATGGTATTCCAGTCTTTATGGCACGAATGACTTAAGGCTCCGCCGTCGGGCGGGGTTGGGCGGGCGAATCAGCCGATGACGAACAACGGCTGGTTGTACTCCACCGGCTGGCCGTTCTCGACCAGGATTTTCTTCACGGTGCCGGCGGCATCCGATTCGATTTGGTTGAGGATCTTCATCGCCTCGATGATGCACAGGGTCTCGCCGCTGGACACCGACTGACCTTCCTCGACGAAGGCCTTGGAGCCCGGCGCGGAGGCGCGGTAGAAGGTGCCGACCATGGGGGCGCGCACGACGTGGCCTTCGGGCAGCGGTTCGGCCTCGTCGCCGGCCGGGGCCGCGGGCGCGGCGGCTGCCGCGTGCAGCGGCGCGGCCATCGGGGCCGGGGCTGGCATGGCCATCACCGGGGCGGCGGTGCTGTTGCGGCTGATACGCACCGATTCCTCGCCCTCGTGAATCTCGATCTCGGCGACGTCCGAGGCCTCCAGCAGTTCAATCAGTTTCTTGACCTTGCGAATATCCATCGATGTATCCAGCTGTTAGTTGTTGGCGTCGAGGTGGCTGATGGCCGCCTGCAGCGCGAATTCGTAGCCCTGTGCGCCCAGTCCGGCGATCACCCCGCGGGCGATGTCGGACAGGTAGGAGTGGTGGCGGAAAGGCTCACGGGCGTGCACGTTGGACAGGTGCACCTCGATAAAGGGGATCTGCACACCCAGCAGGGCGTCGCGCAGGGCGACGCTGGTGTGGGTGAAGGCGGCGGGGTTGATCAGGATGAAGGCCACCCCGTCCCGTCCCGCCTGGTGGATGCGCTCCACCAGGGCGTGTTCGGCGTTGCTCTGCAGGGTGTCCAGCTGATGGCCGGCGGCGCTCGCCAGCCCGGCCAGCCGGGCCTCAATGTCGGCCAGGGTGGTCCGGCCGTACTGGTCCGGTTCGCGGGTGCCCAACAGGTTGAGGTTGGGGCCGTTGAGCAGCAGGATACTGGCCATGCGGTGGATCGCCTGAGGGTGGGTTTGGTCGGTTTACGGCAGATGATGCCGTGAAATGCGCCGATCTTCTAGCTAATTCCGGCCAATCTTGGGCGAAGGGTCACGCTTTGTCCAGTTCGTTCAGCCTCCGCTGGGGGCTTGTGCCAGCCGCTCCAGTATCGGCACGATCTGCTCCCGGTTCAGCCCCCCTGCATGGCGGATGGCGATCTCGCCGCCCGGCGCCACGATCAGCGTGAAGGGCAGGCCGCTGAAGCGGTTGCCCAGGCGGCGGGACACGTCCACGGCGTCGATGTCGCCGATCAGCACCGGGTATTCCACGCCATAGGTGTCGACGAAGTCCTGCACCGCCTTCGGGTCGTCGATGGCCAGACCGACGAACTGTACGCCGCGCTGGCGATACTCGTCCTGCAGGGCGACGAACAGCGGGGTCTCCTCGCGGCAGGGCGGACACCAGGTGGCCCAGAAGTTGAGTACCAGCACCTTGTCCTGCCATTCACTGATGGCGTGTGGCTTGCCGTTCAGGTCCGGGTAGCGCATCTCGGGCAGCCGGCTGAGCGGCTGATCTTGCGCTGCGTCCGTGGCGAGGGCCGGTGGGAGTGGCAGGTCGGCCTTGGGCGGCGCCGGCTGCCGGGCCTGCCAGGCCCAGTAGCCGAGGCCGGCGGCGATCAGCGCGGCACTCAGGGTGAACCATGGCTTCATTGCAGCGTCCCCCGCAGGTGTTCGGCGAACTCGCCGGGGCCCTTGAAGCCGAGCAGGCGATAGTTCTTCAGCTCCTGGCCATTACGATCCCAGAAGATCATCGCCGGTGGCGCGGGGATGTTGACTCGGGCCTGCAGCGCCTTGTCGGCGTCATCCTGGCGGGTGACGTCGGACTGCAGCAGCACCATCTGGCCCATCAGGCCGGCGACCGTGGGGTCGGGAAAGGTCTTGCGCTCCATCTCCTTGCAGTACACGCACCAGTCCGCATAGAAGTCGAGCATCACCGGCTTGCCGGCGGCCTTGGCGGTGGCCAGTTCGCGCTCCAGGTCGGCGACGCTCTTGATGCGCTTGAAGCTTGCGTGCTCGGCCTGGGCGCCAGCGGCGCCACCGCTTGCCAGCACGCCGCGCAGCGGCTGCAGGGTGTCCTTGCCGCCGGCGGCGGCGCCGACCAGGAAGGTCAGGCCGTAGATCACCGCCGCCAGGCCCAGCGCCTTCCACAGCCTTGACCAGCCGCTGGCTTGTGCATGCAGTGGCTCCAGCGCGCCCATGTAGATGCCGGCGGCAATCAGCAGCAGGCCCCAGGCCAGCAGGATGATCATCTCCGACAGGTAGGTGGGCACCAGGCGCTCCAGCATGGTCAGGGCCACGCCCAGCATCAGCACGCCGAACACCGCCTTGACCGCATCCATCCAGGCGCCGGCACGGGGCAGCACCTTGCCGGCGGAGGCGCCGATCAGTAGCAGCGGCACGCCCATCCCCAGGCCCATGGCGAACAGCGCGGCGCCGCCCAGCACGGCGTCGCCGCTCTGGCTGATGAAGATCAGCGCGCCGGCCAGCGGCGGCGCCAGGCAGGGGCCGACGATCAGCGCCGACAGCAGGCCCATGATGGCCACGCCGGTGTAGTTGCCACCCTTCTGGCGGTTGCTGATCTCGGTGAGCTTGCTCTGCAGGCTGGCCGGCAACTGCAGCTCGTAGAAGCCGAACATGGACAGCGCCAGCGCCACGAAGATGGCGGCGAAGCCGATCAGCCAGGCGGGCTGCTGCAGGGTGGTGGACAGGTTGACGCTGAACAGTCCGACGATGATGCCGGCGATGGTGTAGGTCACCGCCATGGCGACCACGTACACCAGCGACAGGATGAAGCCCTTGCGCGCGGTAATGTCCTTGCCCTGGCCGGCGATGATGCCGGAGAGGATGGGGATCATCGGGAACACGCAGGGGGTCAGCGACAGCAGCAGACCGATGCCGAAGAAGCTGGCGATGATCAGCAGGGTGTTGCCGCCGGCCAGCAGGCCGGCGATCTGGTCCTGCTCGGACACCGGGCCGCGCTCGGCTGCCGCTTGGGGTGCGGCCTGTTGGGTCGCTGCGGCAGCCGCCACTGCGGCGGCGTCATCGGCGCTGTCCACCGCCGGCAGGTCCAGCGGAAAGGCCTGCTTCATCGGCGGGTAACAGATGCCGCGCTCGGCGCAGCCCTGGAACTTGGCGATCAGGGTGATGGCGGTGGCGGCGGTGTCGGTGCGCAGCAGTGGCACCTCCAGGTCGATGCCGTGGTGGTAGACCAGTACGTCGCCGACGCTGCCATCAGGCTTGATGGAATCTTTTTTGATCTCGGCTTCGGGCAGTGTGTAGCTGCCCAGGGTCACGCCCTCGCCCTCGATAGATAGCGCGATCTTGTCCTGGTACAGATAGGTTTCGTCGGCGATGGTCCAGTGCAGGCTCAGGGTGCGACCGTCCTTGACGGTGGCACTGAGCTGGTAGGCCTGCTCCGGGGTGAGCAGGTCGTCTTCGTCACCGCCCAGGCCCAGGCTGGCGCCCAGGGCTGACAACTCGGCCAGCGGACTGGCGGCACTGCCGCTCTCGGCGGGGGGCGGGGTCAGTGGCGGCAGCTCGTTGGGTGTGTCGCTGTCGTTGGTGTCGCTGGCGGCGGTACCGCCGGGTGCCGTTATGGCCTCCACCTGGCCGGTCACCGGCGGCGGCAGGTCGGCACCAGCGGTCAGTGCCACCAGCAGGGTCTGGGTATGGCTGGGGAAGCAGGGGTCGTCCTGCTTGCAGCCCTGGGACAGGGCCTTGAGGGTCAGCACCGCGGGGGCATTGGCGGCGTGCTGTACCGGCACGCTCAGGCTGACGCGACCCTGGTAGATGGCCAGGTCGCCGAACACCGGGTCCTGGCGGCTGGTGGCCGGCGGCAGTGCGGGGACGCCCAGGGTAATGCCCGCGCTGTTGCTGCTCAGGCGGAATTTGTCGCGCAGCAGGTAGTAGCCGTCGGCGATGTCCCAGCTCACCTGGATATGCCCGTCCTGTGTCGGCCCCGCGCTGATGCGGAAGGCCTGATCCGGGGTCAGCAGGGAGTCGGCCGTGGCGGCCGCGGTGCCCAGCCACAACAGCAGGGCGGTGATCAGTCTCGTGATACGCATGCGCTCTCCAGCCACGTGAGGTAGGCGGGCAGCCCCGCGCTGATCGGAACGGCAATCAGTTCCGGTACCTGGTATGGATGTTTTTGTTGGATGAATTGTTCCAGTTGTGACCAGTTGCTGTCGCTGGTCTTGATGATCAGTTGTACTTCGTCGGCCTGTTCAACCTGGTCCTGCCAACGGTAAATGGACCGGACCCCCGGCAATATATTCACGCAGGCGGCCAGTCTCTGCGCCACCATGTCGACGGCAAGTTGCTCGGCGGTGGCCGTATCAGGGCAGGTGCAAAGCGCGATCAGGGTAGAGGCTGGCATGGCACGCACCTTAGCCAAGGGACTGGGGCCGGTAAAGAGACCTGAAGCCGGCAGGGATTGTTCCAAGCTTGTAGCCGAGTGCGCCTGTGCTTAAGCTCATGTGATGTCTCCGCTCGTTTTCATCTTACTGATCTTCGTTGTTACGCCGATGGTGGAACTGTATTTCCTCATCGAGGTGGGCAGCCGGATCGGTGGCATCGCCACCATCGCCCTGACCGTGTTCACGGCCGTGCTCGGCGGCCTGCTGGTACGCCTGCAGGGCGTGTCGGTGCTGCTGCGAGTGCGCGAGTTGACCGCCCGTGGTGAGCTGCCCGCCATCGAGATGCTCGAAGGCGCGGTGCTGATGCTCGCCGGTCTGCTGCTGCTGCTGCCGGGTTTCATCACAGATGCGTTCGGCTTTGTGCTGCTGATTTCGCCGATACGGCGGGCACTCATTCTGGGCTGGCTGCGGCGCAGCGGGACCCTGCAACCGGGCCAGGCACCGCCCTCAAGCCCCGGGCAACATCGCATCATTGACGGCGAATATCGTCGCGAAGATTGAAGCCTGCAGCGGGCGGTGGCCCGTGTCTACGCCAGCATTCATGTAAAAATCCTTTAATAAACAGGTGCTAAGCCTGTTTCCCCCTTGGTGTGCGGTCATTTTCGCCATGCGCGGATCACTCTTGACTTGCGACTTTTCGGACCTATCATTGGCACTCACCGATGGCGAGTGCTAACAGTGCTCGCCAGTAACGGCCCATTTCTCTAGTCATTGATCACGTTAAGGAGATCAACGGTATGAATATCCGTCCTTTGCACGACCGCGTGCTGGTTCGCCGCGTCGAGGAAGAGACCGTTTCCGCCGGCGGCATCGTGCTGCCCGGTTCCGCCACCGAGAAGCCGAACCGCGGCGAGATCCTGGCAGCCGGCAATGGCAAGATCCTGGAAAGCGGCGAAGTGCGTCCGATGGACGTCAAGGTGGGCGACACCGTGTTGTTCGGCCAGTACAGCGGTACCGCCGTGAAGGTTGAAGGCGAAGAACTGCTGATGATGCGTGAAGAAGACATCATGGGTGTGATCGAGGGCTGAGCCACTCGCCTCTCCACCCGGTTAATTCAAACGAATTCCAAGGATTAGACAATGACCGCAAAAGACGTACGTTTCGGCGATTCAGCTCGCCAGAAGATGCTCAAGGGCGTCAACACCCTGGCCAACGCCGTCAAGGTGACCCTGGGTCCCAAGGGCCGCAACGTGGTGCTGGAGAAGTCCTTCGGCGCACCGACCATCACCAAGGACGGCGTGTCCGTCGCCAAAGAGATCGAGCTGTCCGACAAGTTCGAGAACATGGGCGCGCAGATGGTGAAAGAGGTTTCCTCGCAGACCTCCGACGTCGCCGGTGACGGCACCACCACCGCTACCGTGCTGGCCCAGGCCATGGTGCGCGAAGGCCTCAAGGCCGTTGCCGCCGGCATGAACCCGATGGACCTGAAGCGCGGCATGGACAAGGCCGTGCTGGCCGCCGTGGCAGAGCTCAAGGCCATGTCCAAGCCCTGCGGCGATGCCAAGTCCATCGCCCAGGTGGGTACCATCTCCGCCAACTCCGACAACAACATCGGTGACCTGATCGCCGAGGCCATGGACAAGGTCGGTAAGGAAGGCGTCATCACCGTCGAGGAAGGCTCCGGTCTGGAGAACGAGCTGGACGTGGTGGAAGGCATGCAGTTCGACCGCGGCTACCTGTCCCCGTACTTCGTCAACAACCAGCAGTCCATGTCCGCCGAGCTGGATGACCCGTACGTGCTGCTGTACGACAAGAAGATCTCCAACATCCGTGACCTGCTGCCTGCCCTGGAGGCCGTCGCCAAGGCCGGCAAGCAACTGCTGATCATCGCCGAGGACATCGAAGGCGAGGCCCTGGCCACCCTGGTGGTGAACACCATCCGTGGCATCGTCAAGGTCGCCGCCGTCAAGGCACCGGGCTTCGGTGACCGTCGCAAGGCCATGCTGCAGGACATCGCCATCCTGACCGGCGCCACCGTGATCTCCGAAGAGGTCGGTCTGTCCCTGGATAAGGTCACCCTGAACGAGCTGGGTAACGCCAAGAAGATCGTCGTCACCAAGGACGAGACCACCGTCATCGACGGCGCCGGCACCGAGGGCGACATCAAGGCCCGTTGCGAGCAGATCAAGTCGCAGATGGAAGACACCAGCTCCGACTACGACCGCGAGAAGCTGCAGGAACGTCTGGCCAAGCTGGCCGGCGGTGTTGCCGTGATCAAGGTCGGTGCTGCCACCGAAGTCGAGATGAAAGAGAAGAAGGCCCGCGTGGAAGACGCCCTGCACGCCACCCGCGCTGCCGTTCAGGAAGGCATCGTTCCCGGCGGCGGCGTGGCCCTGGTCCGCGCCCTGCAGGCCCTGAAGGATCTGACCGGCGACAACCACGACCAGGACGTCGGCATCTCCATCGCCCGTCGTGCCATGGAAGAGCCGCTGCGCCAGATCGTCACCAACTGCGGTGAGGAAGGCTCGGTGGTGCTGAACAACGTTGAGAAGGGCGAAGGTAACTACGGTTACAACGCCGGCACCGGCGAGTACGGTGACATGGTCGAGATGGGCATCCTGGATCCCACCAAGGTGACCCGTTCCGCGCTGCAGAACGCAGCCTCCGTGGCCGCGCTGATGATCACCACCGAGTGCATGATCGCCGACGAGCCGCAGGACGAGGCAGCAGCCCCGGCCGGTGGCGACATGGGTGGCATGGGCGGCATGGGTGGTATGGGCGGCATGATGTAAGCCTCCCGGCCCCTGGCCAGAAAAGAGCCCCGCTTCGGCGGGGCTTTTTTATGCCCGGCTGATTTTGATAAGAACAAGCTGGGTGCGGTGACTGCAATCCTGCCACCGCGGGGGGGCGCTGAATCAGCCGTGATTGCCGTGATCGCTCAGTACTGTGTCGGCCGCGCGCGGCCCGGGGCGGTAGATCGCTACCGGCTGATTGTCGCGGGTGGCCTGCAGCATGGCCAGCTGTGCCCGTTGCAGCAGGCTGTTGTGGTGCTGGCCGTGCTCCGGGTAGATGGCGCAGCCGATGGCCCCATCCACATGCACGCTCTGGTTGTTGACGTGGAAGGGGCGTGCCATGCCGGCCGCCAGTTTTTCCACCGCCAGGCGGCAGTGCCGTTCGTCTGAGGCGGGCAGCAGAATGGCGAAGTTATCGTCATCCATGCGTGCGATGGTGTCGCTGGCGCGCAATAGTTGGCGCAGTCGCGCCGCCACGGCCTTGATCATCGCGTCGTCCGGGGGTGACTCGCTCAGTGCCTCGGCGGTGCGTACGGCGTTCAGGCCGATCATCAGCACTATGCAGGATTGCCGTGCCCGCGCGCATTGCTGGATGGTGTGCTGCAGGCGATCGGTGAGCAGCTGTCTGGCGGGCAGTCCGGTCACCGGATCGCGCAGGGCGTCATCGTTGTAGGTGGTGCCCGACATGGTGGGCACGGCGACCAGTTCGCGCAGGGAGCCGGCCATGCGTATGGGGTTGTCGGCCTCGTCGCGGCTGGCTTGGCCGCGCAATTCCAGGCGACGCTTGTTGATATCCAGCTCAATGCTGAAGGTGCTGCCGTCGGCCTTGCCCAGATAGTGCTGCAGGGCGGCGCTGACCTGGCTGGCCTGGCTATTGTCCAATGCCTGGCGCAGTAGCGCGTGCAGGTTGTGGGCGTCGCTGTCGGGCAGCGCCAGCAACTCGGTCATGAGGGGTGTGCAGTACAGGCTGCCGGCCACCATGTCCCATTCGAACAGCCCTTCGCGGCTGCCGGCAATGGCGCGCTCAATGCGTTGTGTGCGGCTTGTGGTCAGCTGCGCCAGTTCACGTGCGCGACGATAGATAAAGGCGCCAAACAGGCTCAGCGCCAGTGCCGCTGCGACGGCTGCGCCGAGCAGGTACATCTGCTGTTGCTGCGCGGCCACTTGCTGCTGGGTGCGCAACATCATGAGTTCCTGGTCGAGATGCGCGGCAGGGGTGTACAGGGATACGGGTGCCTGGGCACTGCCGAACTGACCGATAAGGCGCTGCCCCTTATCGGATATCAGGAAGTCTAGAAAGTCCTCGGCCAGTGCACGGTTCACCCCCGGCGCGCGGTCGGGATCGATCACCAGGTAGTGGTAGTCGTTGCGCAGCGCCCGATGGTCGCGGACCAGTGGAACCAGTTGTGCACGGCGCTCGGCGGGCAGGCTGAAATAGGTGCCCAGGTCGGCGAAGGCATAGGCGCCGAATTCAGCCGCGGTGTTCAGCGTGGTGGGCGAGCTGCCGTCGGTACTTTCGTATCCGAGCCAGGTGGGGCGAATACGCGCGGCGGCCCACAGCTGCAGCAGGCGATAGTAGGTGCCGGAGCGGTAGCCTTGAACGAGAAAGGGCGGTTCGTTCGCGGCGATGATGCGCAACGCACTGAACAGATCGGTCTGTTGACGCAGTTCCAGCGGATCATCTGGCGGGCCGAAGATGGCGAAGTTGTTGTACATGATCAGGGTGCGGCTGATCCCGTAACCGTCAGCCATGAACAATTCTTCGCTCTCGGGGGTGTGGCTGATGATGGCGTCGGCGATGCCGGTCCGTCCCTGCACGAGGGTGTCCAGACCGCCGGCGCTGATGATCCGTACCTGGCTGTCGGGATGATCGGCCTCGAAGGCATTCGCCAAGTAGGTGATCAAGCCGGTCTCGTTGGCTGTCTTGGCGACCAGCAGGCGCAGGGTGTCGGCATGGCCTGGCGATAAGCCCAGCAGCAGCGACAGGCCCACCAGCATGCTGGCCAGGCGCCTGTGGCGGTGACTGGCACTGTGCTGGCTGCGAGGGATGCTTCGCTGGGATATCGGCACGGTCGTTCAGTCGATGTGGCGGGCCAGGGGGTCGGCGCCGAGTTACCGAACCATGACAGTTTCGCGACACCTCTGGCAAGCGTGGGCGCCGTTGCAGTGGAGCCGGGAATCTTCCGGCCTGTCGGCGGGTCTCCTCTGGAGTGCACTCACGGAGGAAACCCCCATGCGCTGGATCACGCTGTTGCCGTTGTTGTTGTCTGCCACCCTGGCGCAGGCCGCGGATGGCCTGTTGACCACCCCGAGTCCGTACTCGGTGGCTGATACTATGGATCGCCTGGAACGGACCGTCACCGCCAAGGGCTTTCGGGTCTTTACCCGTGTTGATCACGCCCAGGGGGCCGCGGGGGTGGGTATGGAGCTGCGGCCCACCCAGCTGCTGATCTTCGGCAACCCCAAGGGCGGCACCGTGCTGATGCAGAAGGGTCAGAGCATCGGTATCGATCTGCCGCTCAAATACCTGGTCTGGCAGGATGCCGGCGGCAAGGTATGGGTCGGCTGGAATGAACCGGCCTATCTTGCGACCCGTCACGGCCTGTCCGCGGACATTCCGGTGTTCGGCAAGATGACCCAGGGCCTGGCCGGCATGGCCAAGGCGGCGACCGCACCCTGAAGCGTGGTGTGCCAGAATGGCGGCCATGAGTGCCGCCACATCTGATACACCGATCATCCCTGCCGAAGCCCAGGCACGTCTCGACCGCTTGTGGTCGGACTGGCGTGGGCGTCTGGCCGCCCTCGATCTGCCTGCGCCGGATGCTGCGCAGGCGGCCCTGCTGCACCGGGTGTGGGACGGCAGCGACTTTGTGGCCCAGGCCTGCCTGACCGAGCCCGGGCTGTTGCATGCGCTGACCCAGCAAGGTTTGCTGGATCGGCCGCTGTCCCCGGGGGAACTGGCTGCCGGTCTGGCCGGGGACCTGGCCGGCGTTGCCGACGAGGCCGACCTGGCGCTGTGCCTGCGCCGTTTTCGCCGCGCACACATGGTACGCATCATCTGGCGTGACCTGGCCGGGCTGGCGGCCCTGGCCGAGACCCTGGAGGACCTGTCCGAGCTGGCCGACCAGTGCACCGCGCAGGCGCTGGCACTGCTGCATGACTGGTGCGTGGCGCAATGGGGTGAGCCGCGCGATGCCTCCGGCCGCGCCCAGCGGCTGGTCATCCTGGGCATGGGCAAGCTGGGGGCGCGCGAACTCAATCTGTCCTCCGATATCGACCTGATCTTTGCCTACCCGTCGATCGGCCAGACCGACGGGCGCAACCCGATCGACAACGAAAGCTTCTTCACTCGCCTGGCGCGTAAGCTGATCAAGGCGCTGGGCGAGCAGACTGCCGATGGCTTCGTATTCCGCGTGGATGTGCGACTGCGACCGTTCGGCGATGCCGGTCCGCTGGTGCTGCACTTTGATGCGCTGGAGACCTATTACCAGTCCCAGGGCCGCCCCTGGGAGCGCTATGCCATGATCAAGGCGCGCCCGCTGACCGGCGACCCCGCTGACATCGCCGAGTTGATGGGCATACTGCGGCCCTTCGTGTTCCGCCGTTACATCGACTTCGGCGCCATCGAGGCGATCCGCGAGCTGAAGGTCAAGATCGCCGCCGAGCTGCACAAGCGCGGCATGGACGCCAACGTCAAGCTGGGCCCGGGCGGTATCCGCGAGATCGAATTCATCGGCCAGGCCTTTCAACTGATACGAGGGGGGCGAGAGCCCGAGCTGCAGGTGCGCCCCATCCTGCAGGTGCTGGCGCGCCTCGCGGCGATGGGCGAGTTGCCGGCGCAGGACGTGGCGGAACTGACCGCGGCCTATGAGGTGCTGCGGCGCACCGAGAACCGCCTGCAGGCCTGGCGTGACGAGCAGACCCATAAGCTGCCAACCGACAGCGAAGGGCGGGATCGGCTGGCACGCAGCATGGGTTATGCAGACTGGACGGCCTTCGCACCGGTGCTTGCCGCCCACCGGGACCGGGTACAGCGGCACTTCGAAGACGTATTCGCCGAGCGCGAACCGGTGGACCGGGCCAAGGAGCCGCTGGCCATGGTGTGGGATCGCCTGGAGGCTGAGTCGGTGGCCGGGGCTCTGGCTGTAGCCGGCTTCACGGATATTGGTCTAGCCACCGAGCGGCTGGTGGCCTTTCGGGATTCGGCTGTCTGCCGGCGGTTGTCCGCCAGTGCCCGCGAGCGTCTGGATGCCCTGATGCCCCAGCTGTTGCGGGCGGTGGCGCTGGAACCGCATGCCGGCGAAGTGCTGGGCCGGCTGCTGACCTTGCTGGAGGCGGTGATCCGCCGTACCGCTTACCTGGATCTGCTGGTGGAGAATCAGCCTGTGCTGGGTCACCTGGTGCGGCTGGTGGCCGAAAGCCCCTGGGTGGGCGAACAGCTGGCCCGTCAGCCGGCGTTGTTCGACGAATTGCTGGACCCGCAGCAGCTGTATTCGCCGCTGCATCGGGATGCATTGGAAGCAGAGCTGGACACCCTGCTGGCCCGCGTCGACAGCGACGACCTCGAGCAGCAGATGGAGCGGCTGCGCCAGTTTTCCCTGGGCAACCGGTTGCGGGTGGCTGCGGCCGACCTGATCCGCGCCATCCCGCTGATGGTGGTCAGCGACTATCTGACCGAGATCGCCGAGGTGGTGCTGGGTCGGGTCTACCGCATGGCCTGGGAGCACATGGTGGAGCGCCATGGCCGGCCGCAGCAGATCGATGGCGACGACAGCGGCTTCGCCGTCATTGGCTACGGCAAGCTGGGCGGCATCGAACTGGGCTACAGCTCGGACCTGGACCTGGTGTTCCTGCACGGCAGCCGCGACGTCAACGCCGTGACCGACGGCAAGCGCTCGGTGTCCAACGACCAGTTCTACATTCGCTTGGCGCAGCGCATGATCCACCTGCTCAACACCCGCACCCCGTCCGGCCAGTTGTACGAGGTGGACACCCGGCTGCGGCCCAACGGCAGCTCCGGCCTGTTGGTCAGTTCGCTAAACGCCTTCCGCGCCTATCAGGAAAAAAATGCCTGGACCTGGGAGCACCAGGCGCTGATCAGGGCCCGGATGGTAGCCGGCGACACTGGCGTGGCCGCCCAGTTCGAGGCCATCCGCCGTGAAGTGCTCGGCCGCGCCCGTGATCCGGACGCCCTGCGTGACGAGGTATGCCAGATGCGCGCCCGCATGCGCACCGAGCTGGATAAGAGTGGCGCGGAGCGCTTCGATCCCAAGCAGGCTGTCGGCGGTGTTGCCGATATTGAGTTTATGGTTCAATACGCGATCCTCCGCTGGTCGCACGATCACCCGGCCCTGCTGGCCTGGACGGACAACGTCCGGCTGCTCGACAGCCTGGCTGCCGAGGGGCTGTTGCCCCGTGATCAGGCGGATCTGCTGGCCGACACCTACCGCAGCCTGCGCGCTGCGGCCCACCGTGCCGCCCTGCGGGGTGAGGACGGTTTGCTCCCCGCCGGTGAGTTTGCCGAGGCGCGTGCCGCGGTCAGTGCCGTCTGGCACGAGCTGATGGAAGCCTGATATTGCGTGGTGCCCGCTTGGCGCCTCTTTGAGACTGAACACCGTTGGAAGGCGAAGATCGATGATGAAGACCATGGCGGACCGCGACGGGGTCATCTGGCTGGATGGCGAGATGGTGCCCTGGCGCGAGGCGAAGACCCACGTGCTGACCCATACCCTGCATTACGGCATGGGCGTGTTCGAGGGCGTACGGGCCTACAACGCCGAGCAGGGCACCGCCATCTTCCGCCTGGAAGAGCACACCAACCGGCTGTTCAACTCCGCCCACATCCTGGGCATGAAGATGCCCTACGACCGCGAAACCCTCAACGAGGCGCAGCGCGCCGCGGTGCGTGAGAACGGCCTGAAGTCGGCCTATATGCGCCCGATGGCCTTCTACGGATCCGAGGGCATGGGCCTGCGCGCCGACAACCTGCAGGTGCACGTGATGGTCGCCGCCTGGGAGTGGGGCGCCTACCTGGGCGAGGACAACATGCGCAACGGCATCCGCATCCGCGTGTCGTCCTTCACCCGCCATCACGTCAACATCACCATGTGCCGGGCCAAGGCCAACGGCAATTACATGAACTCCATGCTGGCGCTGAAGGAGGCGCTGGACGGTGGTTACGACGAGGCTCTGCTGCTCGATTCCGAGGGCTACGTCATGGAAGGCTCCGGCGAGAACATCTTCATCATCCGTGACGGTGTGCTCTACACCCCGGATCTGACCTCCGCGCTGGACGGCATCACCCGCCGCACCATCATCCAGTTGGCCGATGAGTGCGACCTGAAGGTGGTCGAGAAGCGCATCACCCGCGACGAGGTGTATATCGCCGACGAGGCCTTCTTCACCGGCACCGCCGCCGAGGTGACCCCGATCCGCGAGGTCGATGGCCGCGCCATCGGTGCCGGCACCCGCGGTCCCATCACCGAACGGCTGCAGACCCTGTACTTCGACGTGGTGCATGGTCGCAGCCCGGCGCACAAAGACTGGCTGACCTTGGTGTCCTGAGCAGCCGCCCGTACAATCGGGTCGCATAACCACAAGGAGACAGGCCATGGCTGACGCCCAGTTGAAGGACCCGAGCAACAAGGTGTATGCCGTCAAGCGCGCCGACCTGCCGCTCAGCTGCCCGCTGCCCGAACACGAGGTGTGGAACATGCACCCGCGGGTGTACCTGGCCATCGAGCAGACCGGCGAGGCGACCTGCCCCTACTGCGGCGCCCGATACGTGCTGGAAGACTGATGTCGGTACAGACGCCCGGTCATGCGCTTTGGCGTGGCCTAGTAGCAAGAAGGAGGGTTCATGGGCGGCGGTGAGACTGACAAAAGCCCCAACGTGGTTTGGCACAAGTCCACCGTGACACGAGAGCGGCGCGAGAAGCTGCACGGGCACAAGAGCTTCGTGCTGTGGTTCACCGGCCTGAGTGGTTCGGGCAAGTCCACCCTGGCCCACGCGGTGGAGCAGGCGCTGCACGACGCCGGGGTCAGCACTTTCGTGTTCGATGGCGACAACGTCCGTCACGGCCTGTGCTCGGACCTGACCTTCAGCGAGGACGACCGCAAGGAAAACATCCGCCGCATCGGCGAGATGACCAAGCTGTTCGTCGAGGCCGGCGTGGTCGCCATGACCGCCTTCATCTCGCCCTTCCGCGAGGAGCGCGAGCGGGTACGCAGCCTGTTCCCGCACGGTGACTTCATCGAGGTGTACTGCAACTGCTCGCTGGCGGTCTGCGAGACCCGCGACGTGAAGGGGCTGTATGCCAAGGCGCGTGCCGGCCTGATCCCCAACTACACCGGGATCTCGTCGCCCTACGAGGCGCCGGAGCGCGCCGAGATCGAGGTGGCGACCGACAGCCAGACGCTGGACGAGAGCATCGCCCTGGTTCTGGGCTATCTGGCCGAACGGGGGCTCATGCCCGCGTGAGCCTGTCGAGGGCAGGCGCTTGAAGCCGTACATGATGCCGGACCCCGCCCAGTGGACATGCCCGCCATGCCCGTAGCCGAAACCATGCCGCAGTCGCGCCGCGAGGCCGCGGTGGTCGTCTGGCGGCTGCTGGACGGCAAGCCCGGTCACGAAAACCAGACGCTCGGGCTGGTCAATGCGCTGGCCGAGCTGCTACCGACCGCGGTCCATGACCTGCCGGCCGTCGGCGGCTGGCGTGCCTGGCTGGCGCTGCTGCTCGGGCGCTGCCCGCAGGCTGCTGCGCTGCCCGACCCCGACCTGATCATCGGCGCCGGTCACGCCACCCATGTGGACATGCTGGCCTGCCGCCGTGCCCGCGGTGGTCGTGCCGTGGTGTTGATGCGGCCCAGCCTGCCCCGCAACTGGTTCGACCTGTGTGTCATCCCGGCCCACGATGGCGTTGCGGCATCGACGCGGGTGCTGGTATCGCGTGGCGTGCTCAATCCGTTGCGGCCGTCAGCAGAAAAAAACCCGGGCATCGGCCTGATCCTGGTGGGCGGGCCTTCGGCACACTATGGCTGGGATCAGGCCGCGCTGTGCGCGCAGGTTGCAGCCATCACGATGCGCGATCCGCGTAGCTGGATGGTGGCTACCTCGCGGCGTACGCCGGACGCTACCGTGGCAGCCTTGCAGGCGCTGGCTGTCGACAATCTCAGCATCGTCCCAAGCGCCAATACGGCGCCGGGATGGCTGGCGGCGCAACTCGCCCCGGCGCCGATGGTGTGGGTGACTGAAGACAGTGTGTCCATGCTGTACGAGGCGCTGACCGCCGGTGCGGCCTGCGGCGTACTGCCGGTACCGAGGAAGCGTGCCGGTCGCGTGAGTGCTGGCGTCGACATGTTGCTGGACGACGGCATCGTGGGGTCGTACGTGGCGTGGCAAAACGGCCAGTCTTTGGTGCCTCCTGCAGATTCTTTCGATGAGGCGGCGCGCTGCGCGCGCTGGATAAGGCAGCAATGGTTCAGCCGCTGACAGTCCTGCAGATACTGCCCGAGTTGGAGGGGGGCGGTGTGGAGCGCGGCACCCTGGAGGTGGCGCAGGCGCTGGTGCAGGCAGGGCATCGTTCCCTGGTGATGTCCGCCGGTGGTCGCATGGTGGCGGCCTTGACGGCGGCGGGTAGTGAGCATCTGCGCTGGCGGGTGGACCGCAAGTCCTTGCTGACCCTGCTGCTGGTGCGGCGCCTGCGGCATCTGTTGATCGAGCGGCAGGTCGATATCGTGCATGTGCGTTCGCGCGTGCCGGCCTGGGTCGCCTGGCTGGCCTGGCGCGGCATGGACCCGGCGACACGGCCGAGGCTGGTGACCACCGTGCACGGCCTGTACTCGGTGAATGCCTATTCGCGCATCATGACCCGTGGCGAACGGGTGATCGCTGTATCAAATACGGTGCGCGACTACATCGTGAAAAACTACCCAGGCGTCGACCAGTCCGTGATCCGGTTGATTCCACGCGGGGTCGACGCCAAAGAGTTTCCTTACGGTATGCAGCCTTCACCGGGATGGCTGGCGAATTGGTATGGCAGTCATCCGCAGCTGCTGGACAAGCGCGTGCTGACCCTGCCCGGGCGCATAACGCGGCTGAAGGGGCACCATGATTTCATCACCCTGATCGGTGCGCTGAAGCAGCGTGGGTTGGCCGTGCACGGCCTGGTGGTCGGGGGCGAGGATTCTCGCCGGACCGCTTACGCCGATGAACTGCGGGCGCGTGTGGTCAAGGAAGGGCTGGAAGACGACATCAGCTTTATCGGGCACCGCAAGGATGTGCGCGAGATCTACGCGGTATCGGATCTGGTGCTGTCCCTGTCGACGCGCCCAGAGTCTTTTGGGCGCACCGTGCTGGAGGCGCTGAGCCTGGGGCGTCCAGTGGTCGGTTATGACCATGGCGGTGTGGGGGAGGTGCTGGGTGAAGTATATCCCGATGGTTGTGTGGCATTGGGTGATGCCACGGCGTTGTACGAGCGTGTAATCGAATTCTTGGATCACCCCCCGGCTGTGCCACGTATGCACCGTTTCACGTTGAATAATATGTTGTCAGGTACGCTCGCCCTGTATGAAGAGTTGGCGGTGCGATGAGCCTGGCGGGTGCGGCGTGATGCTGGCTACATTGCTTGGGTGTGAATATATAGGGCTCAATGATGATCGATATTTGTCATAATTGACGCGATTCCACGTGGTTCAGGGATAAGTTGCATCACTCGATGGCTGGTGTGGCATGGCAGTCGTTTTGTAACAGGGTCTCTTTGTGCCGGCAGGGGCTGCGGTTACGCATGGATTCATGCGCTCAGAGCACTAGGCCGCCCTAAGGCCGCAGCCTGAGTCGAGGGCTGATTCAGATATTTTGCAAAGGCAGGTTGAGTAGCGTCTCGTCTTTGGCTATTTGGGGCACTTGGTTACACCTGGTTGTCTGGGCGCTCCAGGCGCAGCAACGTAGAAAGGCGAGTCATCGCAGAGGTAATAGCGTGAAGGCAGTCATCCTGGCGGGCGGGCTTGGCACCCGCATCTCCGAAGAAACCCATCTCAAGCCTAAGCCGATGATCGAGATCGGCGGCAGGCCGATCCTGTGGCACATCATGAAATTGTACTCGGCCCACGGGGTCAACGATTTCGTGATCTGCTGCGGATACAAGGGGTACATGATCAAGGAGTATTTCGCCAACTATTTCCTGCACATGTCGGACGTGACGTTCGATATGGAGCACAATCAAATGGAGGTGCATCAGCGCAATGCGGAGCCTTGGCGCGTGACGTTGGTTGACACCGGCGAGGACACCCTGACCGGTGGCCGCCTGAAACGGGTTGCGCCCTATGTGCAGGACGACGAGGCCTTCTGCTTCACCTATGGTGATGGCCTGTCCGACATCGACATTTCCAGCGAGATCGCCTTTCACCGCCAACACGGCAAGTGGGCAACCGTCACCGCCGTGCAGCCGCCGGGACGCTACGGCGCACTGAGGATGGTTGATGGCGCGGTCAAGGAGTTTACCGAGAAGCCGCGCGGTGACGGCGGTCTGATCAATGGCGGTTTTTTCGTGCTGTCGCCGAAATGCATAGACCTGATCGAAGGGGACAAGACCAGCTGGGAGGGTAAGCCCTTGACCCAGCTCGCCACCGCCGAACAGTTGATGGCCTTTGAGCATGACGGCTTCTGGCAGCCGATGGATACCCTGCGCGAGAAGAATCTGCTGGAGGACCTGTGGGCCTCGGGCAGGGCGCCGTGGAAGGTGTGGCAGTGAGTCGACAGTTCTGGCGCGACAAGCGGGTCTTCGTCACCGGACACACCGGCTTCAAGGGCAGCTGGCTCGCGCTGTGGCTGACCGACATGGGCGCCAAGGTATACGGCTACGCTCTGGCTCCGCCCTCCGAGCCGAACCTCTTCACCGTTGCCGATGTGCCGGCCCGCTTGGCGGGCCACACCTTGGCCGATCTGCGCGACGGGGAAGCGCTGCTGGCAGCCATCCAGGCAGCGCGAGCCGAGATAGTCTTTCACCTGGCGGCGCAGTCCCTGGTGCGTCCGTCCTATACGGCACCGGTGGAGACCTATGCCGTCAACGTGATGGGGACGGTCAATCTGCTGGAGGCGGTGCGCAACACCGTGGGCGTCTCCGCAGTGGTCAACGTCACCACTGACAAGTGTTACGAGAATCGTGAGTGGGTCTGGCCCTACCGGGAGGACGAGGCGCTGGGCGGTTTCGACCCCTATTCCAGCAGCAAGGCCTGTTCCGAACTGGTGACCGCGGCATACCGTCGTTCCTTCCTGGCGTCCGCGGGGGTGCAGCTAGCCAGCGCGCGGGCCGGCAATGTCATCGGTGGTGGTGACTGGGCCGTCGATCGCCTGGTGCCCGACTTTCTGCGCGCGCTTGATGCTGGTGAGGAGTTGGTGATTCGCTCGCCCCAGGCGATACGCCCCTGGCAGCACGTGCTCGAGCCCTTGAGCGGCTACCTGGCCCTGGCCGAGCGGCTGGCCACCGAGGGCGAGCGATTCGCCGAGGCGTGGAATTTCGGCCCGGACGAAGCTGATGCGAAGCCAGTGGCCTGGATCGTCGACTACCTGTGTGGCCGGATTCCCGGTGCGGCTTGGCGGCTTGATGCGTCGGTTCAGCCGCACGAGGCTTACACCCTGCGGCTCGACAGCTCTAAGGCCCGTGCGCGGCTCGATTGGCGCGCACACTGGGACCTGCGCACCGCGCTCGACATGACTCTGGGCTGGCATCAGGCTTGGCAACATGGCCTTGCCATGGCCGATGTGACTCTGCGCCAGATCCGTGACTATGAGGCGGCGGTGCAGGCGACATGAGCGCGCGCTTCGACATCGTCGCCACGCCGCTGGAGGGCGTGCGAGTCCTGCAGCGCAGGCCCATCGGCGACCAGCGCGGCTATCTCGAGCGCCTATATTGCGTGGACGAGTTGCGTGCGCTTGCGCCGGGCGTGTCTATTGCGCAGATCAATCACACCTACACCGCCAGCCGCGGCACGGTGCGCGGCATGCACTTCCAGTACCCGCCTCATGCGGAGATAAAGTTCGTCAGCTGCCTGCGGGGAGAGGTGTTCGACGTCGCGGTTGATCTGCGTCGCAACTCGCCGACCTTCCTGCACTGGCACGCCGAGCGGCTGAGCGCCGACAACCACCGTACACTGGTTATTCTCGAGGGCTTCGCCCACGGCTTCCAGACGCTGACCGATGACTGCGAGATGCTGTATTTCCATTCCACTGTTTACCGACCGGAGGCGGAAGGCGGCCTGCAGCCGCAGGACCCGCGTCTGGCCATCGACTGGCCGCTGGCCGTTACCGAGCTTTCCCGGCGCGATGCGGGCCACCCGCTGCTGGACGAATCGTTCGAAGGGGTTGCGCTGTGAAGTGCCGACATTGCAATAGTGAGCTGCACCTGCCGCTGGTCGATCTTGGCAGTGCGCCGCCGTCGAACGCCTACCTGACGGACCAGGCGCTGCACGCGCCGGAGAAATGGTTTCCGCTGCGCGTGTTGGTGTGCGAACAGTGCTGGCTGGCGCAGACCGAGGACTTCGCCCAGGCGGACGAGTTGTTCGACGCGGAATACGCCTACTTCAGCAGCTTCTCGTCCAGCTGGCTGGCGCACGCCCAGCGCTACGTCGCCGACATGATCGGGCGTTTCGACCTGAACGCCGACAGCCACGTGGTCGAGGTGGCCGCCAACGACGGTTACCTGCTGCAGTACGTGCAGGCGGCGGGCATCCCCTGCACCGGCATCGAACCGACCGCCAGCACCGCGGCGGCGGCCCGGGAGAAGGGCATCCCCATCGTGGAGGATTTCTTCGGCACCCGGTTGGCAACGCAACTCGCGGCGCAGAATGGCCGGGCCGACCTGATGGCGGCCAACAACGTGCTGGCCCACGTGCCGGACATCAACGACTTTGTGGCCGGCTTCGCCGGTCTGCTCAAGCCGCAGGGTGTGGCGACCTTCGAGTTTCCACACCTGCTCAGGCTGGTTGAGGGCAACCAGTTCGATACCATCTACCACGAGCACTTCTCCTATCTATCCCTGGCGGCTGTGGACAGGATCTTTGCGGCCAATGGTTTGAACGTGTTTGACGTGCAGGAGCTGCTGACTCACGGCGGCAGCCTGCGGGTATTCGCCCAGCCAGGAGTCACCGGCAGCCAGCCCCGTAGCGAGCAGGTGGCTGAGCTGCTAGAGCGCGAGGCACAGGCCGGCATGCTGGGGGCCGCCTATTACGCGGAGTTCCAGGCGGCCACCGACCGGGTGAAGAACGATTTCCTCGCCTTCCTGCTGGAGGCAAAGCGCCAGGGTAAGTCCGTGGCCGCCTACGGCGCCGCGGCCAAGGGCAACACGCTGATGAACTACGCCGGGGTGCGACCCGACTTGATCAGCTTCGTCGTAGATCGCAATCCTGCCAAGCAGGACAAGTTCATGCCGGGCAGCCGCATCCCCATCGTGGCTGAATCCACCTTGACCGAGCGCAAACCGGACTATGTGGTCATCCTACCCTGGAACCTCAAGCACGAGCTCATGGAGCAGCTGGCGTATGCCAGAGAGTGGGGTGCACAGTTCGTGACAGCGGTTCCGACCTTGCAGGTTTCGCCATGAAGATCGCAGTTACTGGTGCCGGCGGCTTCATCGGGCGACACGTGCTCGCCGAACTGGCGGCGCGCCCATGCGAGGTGGTTGCTCAGGTGCGCTCTGCATCGGCCGCGTCCCTGCCGGTGTCACCCAGCGCGGTCGTGGAGTTCGACCTGTACGAGCCCCCGGTGGACGCATTCGAGCGACTCGGTCGCCCGGACGTTCTGATCCACCTGGCTTGGGGAGGCTTGCCCAACTATCGCTCTCTGCACCACTTCGAGCAGGAGTTGCCGGCGCAGTACCGGTTCCTGAAGGGATTGGTCGATGCCGGACTTCAATCTCTGGTGGTCGCCGGCACCTGCTTCGAGTACGGCATGCAGTCGGGCCCATTGAGCGAGCAGCTTGAAGCTCGGCCGGATAATCCGTACGGCTACGCCAAGAATGCTTTGCGCTGCCAGCTTGAATACCTGCAAGGTGCGCAGCCGTTTAGGCTGGCCTGGGTGCGGCTGTTCTATCTGTACGGTGAAGGTCAGGCAGAGAATTCCCTCCTGCCCCAGTTGCGACATGCGGTCGAGCGTGGCGAGCCGCTTTTCAACATGTCTGGCGGTGAACAATTGCGCGACTACCTGCCGGTCGGCAATGTGGCCATAAACCTGGTGTCCCTGGCGTTCGTGGAGCGCAACGTCGGCGTGGTCAATGTTTGTTCCGGGATCCCTGTCTCGGTACGCGGCTTGGTCGAAGGCTGGATCCGCGAAAACAACTGGCCGATCACGCCACGCCTTGGCCACTACCCGTACCCCGACTATGAGCCGATGGCCTTTTGGGGCGACCCAAGAAAACTACATGCATTGCTTGGTGACAGCGAATGACAGACAAACACGACGAGTTTCAGGCCGAGTGCCGTGAGCGGATTGCCGCTTACCCGAACACCGATATCGCGCATGCGGCGGCCAAGTTCATGCGGGCGAGCACGGTGCCGAAATACTCGTACAACTTTTCGTGGATGGGCCGCCCCATCATTCAGTATCCCCAGGACATCGTGGCGATGCAGGAGCTGATCTGGTCGGTGAAGCCGGACTTGGTGATCGAGACGGGCATTGCGCACGGCGGGTCCCTGATCTTCAGCGCGTCGATGCTTGCCCAACTGGACATGTGCGATGCCATCGAGGGCGGTACGGTCCTCGAGCCAAGCAAATCGAGCCGCAAGGTGCTGGGCGTGGATATCGATATCCGAGCGCACAACCGGGAGGCCATCGACGCGCACCCGATGGCCTCGCGTATCCAGATGATCCAGGGCTCCAGCATCGCGCCGGAGATCGTGCAGCAGGTTCAGAAAATTGCCGCGGGATACGAGAGGGTGCTGGTCTGTCTTGACTCCAACCATACCCATGAGCACGCACTGGCGGAACTGGAGGCCTATGCCCCGCTGGCATCGGAGGGCAGCTACTGCGTGGTGTTCGACACCATCATTGAGGATCTGCCTGCCGACATGTACCCGGATCGTCCCTGGGGGCCGGGAGACAATCCCAAGACAGCTGTTTGGGAGTATCTGAAGACCCATCCCGAGTTCGAGATCGATCAGTTGATGAACAATAAGCTGCTGATCACGGTTGCGCCGGACGGCTACCTGAAACGCAAGTCAAACAGCGCCTAGCCCCTGCCGGTACAGACAAATCCATGAGTCAAAACCTGAAGTTTACCGTCATCATCCCCACGCGTCAGCGCGCCGATGTGCTGGGCCCTGCACTGCGAACCATCGTGGCACAGGACTATGACAACATGGAGATCCTCGTTAGCGACAACTGCAGTGACGACGACACCGCAGATGTCGTGAGGTCATTCGATGACCCTAGGATCCGATACCGGAATACCGGACAGCGCCTGTCAATGTCACACAACTGGGAGTTTGCGCTCTCGCATGTCAAGGATGGCTGGGTGACCATCCTCGGGGATGACGACGGCTTGATGCCGGGTGCGCTGACCCGCGTTGCCGATATCGTAAGCGAGTATCGCACCAGCATGGTGAGGAGCAGCATTGGCTCCTATCTCTGGCCCTCGCTCACACAGTCGCCCTTCGGACGATTGTCCGTCGGTGTGCGGCGCGGCTGCGAACTGAGGCGTTCGAGCGACTGGTTGGAACGGTTGATCAAGGGACAGGTTTCCTACGCCTCCTTACCTACACTCTACACCGGCGGCTTTGTTGATTACCGGTTGATCGACCGTGCCCGTGACAAGGCGGGTAATTTTTATCGCTCCATGGTGCCAGACGTATATTCGGCGGTCGTGTTCTCCAAGCTCACAGATAACTACGTGTACTGTCACGAACAACTGGCCGTGGGCGGTGCCTCCAGGCACAGCACCGGGGCTTCGCAGTTTTCTGGCGAAAAGCCGACCCAGGTCGACTCAAGTCCGGCGAGCACCTACTACTCGGAACCGAATATCCCGTTTCACGCGGACCTGTCTCTAGCCGATGGCGTCTCGCCGCCACCTTCCATCCAACTGCTGGTGTATGAATCACTGCTGCAATCGGAGCACCTGTTGACGCCGGATGGCCCGGCCGTCGGCCATGCCCAGCAACTCGAGATCATCCTGCGTAATGCAAAGCGCCGTCACCGTGCGGAACTTGCCGAGTGGGGGAAGGCGTTCGCGCATCGGCATGACTTGGATTTCGATTCCATCCAGCGCCGGGCTGCAATGATCAAATATGGCGAGAAGATCGCCAAGAATGGCAGGAAGTTCACTGATCAGCTAAGCACGGTGAATATTGCCGGGTCGAGTACGTTGCCGGTCGCCGATGTTTTTGAAGCGAGCATCGTTGCCGCGACGGTCAAGGTTGTCGGGCCGGGCAAGCTAGGAAGCGTCATTCGGGCGTTGTCACGGAAGCGTTCTCGATGAGTGACCATGGTGGGCCGCGCTGGGCGGCCAAGAAGAACCCCATCAGCAGGCTGATTCGCGTCACACGCAGATCGATCAAGCAGCACTGGGCGCGTTCTTGGCGCTTGCGCGGCAAATTAACGTCACAGGCCCTGAAGTGTGACGCCAACGAGTACCTCAAGGCTAGCCAAGAGCGACTCCTGTTTATCCTGGGGAACGGGCGGTCGGGTACCCAGCTTATTTCCAGTTTGCTCGACGGCACCGAAGAAACGTTGATCTTTCACGAGCCGGATTTCGATGCTGACGTAGCGACTATGGATGCGTTGCGACAGAACGTCGAACTGGCGGAGGCGTATTGGCGAGAGTTCCGTTCTGTGCGGGTCTTCCAACGCTGGATGGCGGGTGGGCGCGAGCGCATCTACGGAGAGGTCAACGGTACGATTCGCTATCAGGCTCCCGCGATCAGGCGCTTGTATCCTCGCTCGACCATGTTGCTACTTGCCCGCGATGGGCGCGGTGTGGTTCGGTCCATTATGGGTTGGCCGCATTTCTACGGTCCCGGTTCTGAAGGGGCCTATGCCTTGGCGCCTCTGCCCGATGATCCTTTTTTCGAGGAATGGCCCAGTATGTCGCGATTCGAGAGGATATGCTGGTCATGGCGAGACGGCAACGAGTTCGTGATGCGATCTGTTCCGGAGTGCGACTGGATTCAGGTCGAGCGAATCACATCCGATTTCGACTATTTCAAAGAGCATGTTGTAACGAGAACCGGCGTCGAGATTGCCTATGAGGCTTGGTTGAGGGTCGTTTCGGCGCGTTCCAAAAACGCATCCAGCGCCTATGCCTTTCCTGCATGGAATGATTGGGACAGGGCGCAACGGACCGCTTTTGTCCGCATCTGCGGAGATACAATGACGCGGCTAGGCTACGAGTTGTAATTCCGACATACTGGTAGATTCGATGCTGAGCAACGGGGCGTTGAGGGGATGATCGCGCGCCTTGTGGGGAAACTACCGCGTGTGCCGATCAAGTGGCCAACGGTAGGCGTGCGAATAGGGAGTCCCCAGTACCGTCTCGACCATGTACTGGGACACCAGGCGTTCGTTGAACTCGCGGTGTGCAAGTTCGTAGCCGGCCCGGGCCACCTTCTGGCGTTCGGCGTCGTTGTGAGCGAAGTGCTTCAGCTTATCGATGAAATCGTCGTCACCATTGACCTCCACGATGGCATCCTCGCCGTACAGCTTGGCTAGTTCGAACGGCCTCGTGGAGAACACCAGCAGCCCGTTCCCCAGATAGAGACCGATCCGGTCGGAAGAATACAGATACAGTTCACCACCCGGGCCCGCCTTCGACTCAGCGGTGCGCTGGCTGAAGTTCAGCCCGATCTTTGACTGTCCGAGTGCCTCGATGAATGCGGCGCCGAACAGCGATTTCCCCGGCCCATGGCCGTACACGACGCACCGTACATCGGGCAGCCGCTGCGTGATCAGATCGTAGGCGCGGCTCCTCAGGTCGTCCGGGTCCACCCACTTGGGCATGTGCCCGGCTGTGAACACATCGTAGGGCTGGTCGGTGCGTTCGTGGCAGCGGTGCACGTCGATGCTGGGGTCAACCGGGTTGGGGACAAACGCCACCTTGGAGCGGCTGCCAGCGATGCGCGACAGCACCGGCCCCGCCGTGGTCGCAAAGGTCCAGTCCACCACCTCCGCTTTGCTGAGTGCATCCCGCACGTTCGCAGGGATGAACAACGCGTCGATGTAGTACTGCAGGATCGCTACGTTGGGCAGCAGGCGACGTGCCTCGACCAGGGTTTCGGCCTTGATGATGTCGGCCGAACTCAGCGCGATGACGTCCGGCTGAAAGTTCTTGCAAACCTTGAGCAGCTTGCGATTGCTGGCGCCGACACCGAACTTGCGTGAGCCGAGCGGGTTGGAGCAGCGCGCCACATCGCGGTCACTGAACCAGAAAACCTCGTGGTTGTTCCTGATAAAGCCGTTGTTGATGCGCACCGGAAAGAAGTAGTTCCGGGCGCCGAGGTATTTCAGATGTTGGTGGGAGACGTGAAGGATTTTCATGTAGATGCTCGATTCTGCCGAAGTTTGCGTACCGAGTCGCAGTCATTAGTGCTCAGAAGCCGAGACAGGCAAGCGCGCCGGCCAGCTGCTGTTCGATTTGTGATTCAGCGAAGTATCGCTGGCTGGTGGCCGCGGCAGCGTGGCCCAGGCGATGTCGCTGCTGATGGTCCGTAGCCAGTCTCGTGACTTGGTCGGCAAGTTCCTGTGCGTCACCCGCCGCGGTCCAGACCAGGCCCGTTTCATCTGCGTTGCGCAGGAATTCGGGATAGGCGCTGGCTGAGCGCGTGATCACCGGGCGGCCGCAGGCTAGCGCCTGGTAAACCTTGTTCGGGATGACACGGTCCGCTTTTGGGGTGATGCCGAATACACCGAGCAGGATGTCGGCGCGATGAATGCGTGCCGGGAGCTTCTCGTAGGGCAGCCAGTTTTCGAAGACAATATTGCTCTGTCCTTGTGCGGCATGTTCACAAGTCTGGCGCAGGGGGCCGTCGCCGAGCATTACCCATCGTGCAGCAGGGCCCTGGTAAAGCCTGGCCGCTTCGACGACAACCTTGGGCGCCTGTAGCGGGATGAAGCTGCCGTAGAAGAGTATCTCTAATGGGTCTTCGTCGACGCGAGAAGGCGGGGCTGCCCTGAAAAGGGCTCCGTCGGCGCCGACATAGACGACGCTGATTTTTTCCTTCGACACTCCCAGGACCTGGTTAAAGTAATCCGCGTGGGCTGGGGTGTCGGCGATTATCCTGTTTGCGCGTTGAAACAGCGTTTTCTCCCAAGCCAACAGCCGTTTCGCTCTGGGGCTGTGTGCGTGCAATTTCTGTCGTTCGTCAACCTGTTTGTCATAGGCGGAGATCAGGGGGTCGAAGATCAGCGGTACGCCGCGCCGGTTTGCCCAGCGGCTCGCCGCCGCGATGTCGCGTTGTCTGAAACAAGGTACCCAGACCAAGTCGGGTTTGGGTAGGCGACGTAGATAGGCCTCCCAGTCAGCAATGCCGACAGACTTGGGGTGAAAGTCGGTGACCTGCCAGCGGAGTTTGCCGAATAGCTTACGCATGATCCGGTTGCGGGAATAGCCTGGATCGAATCTTCCCCACCAAAGTACGCTACGCATACCCATCTTTATTTCACCTGGAGCATCGATTGGGCCAGCGGGCCTGCTGGTGCCTCAAGACAGACTGCGTCGGAATCGGGTTGGGTCATGCCGGCGGACTCTGTCCGGTGGTCCAGACAGCGGTGCGGCTGGCTGGCATAATCCGTCATGTTATCCCACCTGTCCGCTATAGCAGAACCGCATACTCCTGCGGGAAGCACCGATATAATCGGCGGGCCGAGTTCCAGGACTTGCGGGTAGTGCCGGTTGGGTGGTCATCGTTGACTCAGGAAGTCTCGTGAAACAGATAGTCTGCATGAAATGGGGGAGCCTGTATCCCGCCGAGTACACAAACAAGCTGTACGCGATGGTGCGCAGGAATATTCAGGGGCCGATACGTTTCGTCTGCCTGACGGACGATCCTGTGGGCGTGCGCGATGAGGTCGAGTGCCTGCCCTGTCCGACGGTGGGTCTGCCCCCACCGTATAACAATACCGGCTGGCGAAAGATCAGCCTGTGGGCAGGCGAACTGCCGGAGATGCAGGGTGACTGGCTGTTCCTGGATCTGGACGTGATCGTCACCGGCGCGCTGGATGAATTCTTCGACTATGCACCCGACAAGACGTTCGTCGTCATGCAGAACTGGACGCAACCGGGACGGGGGATCGGCAACACCTCCGTGTTTCGTTTTCGGGTCGGTGCGCACCCCTACATCTACGATCGTCTGGTGCCGGAATTTGAGTCGATCCTCGGCCAATACAACAACGAGCAGATCTATATATCCCGCACGGTTTCTGAAATGGCCTTTTGGCCCGATGATTGGTGCGTCCTGTTCAAGACCCATTGCGTGCCACCCATGCCACAGCGCTGGTGGAAGCCGCCGACGAGGCCCGAGAGTGCCCGTGTTGTGGCGTTTCCTGGCGACCCGAACCCGCCTCTCGCGGCGCGTGGAATCTGGCCGACCAAGAAGTGGTACAAAAAACTCTACAAGCACATCCTTCCAGCGACCTGGATTGCCGACTACTGGCGCGAATAGACAGAATTCCGTGCTGTTTTCGATGGTTGCCTAGCGAGCGGGGTATTCGTGCCAGATATCAGGTCCGATTTAGCGGGAGACCCGATCAGGGTCAAACTGCTCAGCCGTATTTCAGCCGCGCATTGGCTACACCAGCTGCCGCATGGGTTGCCGCGATGGGGGCGTTGCGAATTCCTCTTCGACCGCGATGCTGATGATTACGATTGGTTGGTGGTCTACGACGATATCCCCCCCGCCGGGTCACAGAGCAGACATCACAGCAGCGAGACGCTGGCCTGTGCGGCCGGCAACAGCACATTGGTGACAACCGAGCCATCGTCGATCAAGACGTATGGCGATGACTTTACCCGTCAGTTCGGTGTGGTGCTCACCAGCCAGGAAGCCTGGGCTCTGCCGCATCCTCAGCGCATCTATTCCCAGCCGGCCCTGCATTGGTTTTATGGTGTCGGTGCAGCGCATATCGTCCCGTTCGACGACATGGCGTCAAATCCACCGACCGGCAAGACGGACGACCTGTCGATGGTTTTCTCGCCTAAGAGCATGCGTCACACGCTGCATTGGCAGCGGCATAAGTTTATGTGCCACCTGATGGACAGCATGCCGGAGATGGCCGTCTTTGGGCGCGGTGCCAAGCCGCTGGATGACAAGGCGCAGGCGTTGGATCCTTTCCGTTACCATGTGGCGGTGGAAAACCATATCGGTCAGCATCATTGGACGGAGAAACTGGCGGATGCGTTTCTAGGCCTGACCTTGCCGTTCTATAGCGGTTGCCCGAATGCCGCGGATTATTTTCCGGCGGAGAGTTTCATCCCGATCGACTTGCGCGATCCTGAAGATGCCGTGCGGATTATTCGCCGGGCGATTTCCGACAATGAGTATGAGAAACGCCTCCCTGCCATCATGGAGGCGCGTCGACGGGTGCTGCACGAATACAATCTGTTCGCGGTGCTTGCACGGGAAATCGAAGGCCGTTATCGGGTAGAGCAATCAACAGGCATGCGTAGCACTATTTACTCGCGGCATGCGTTGCGACGCCGGAGCTTGGTGGTACGTCTGCGGGATGCCTGCAGCAAGGCACGCGTGCGTGTTATCCATGGACTTAAACGGCGCTGACCTGTGCCGTACGGCGAAATCTGCGCAACTGAACGCAGCCAGCTTTAACCCGCCCTTTGCGGAGCGACGATCAATCGCTGCTCAACAGCTGGCCCTGGTTCAGGCGCTGGTAGATGCCATTGTTTGCCAGTAGTTCCTGGTGGGTGCCCTGCTCAACAATGCTGCCGTCCTGGAACACCAGGATGCGATCGGCCTTCTGCACGGTGGACAGGCGATGCGCCACGATCAGGGTGGTGCGACCCTTGCGCAAGGTCTCCAGTGCATCCTGTACGATACGCTCGGACTGGGTATCCAGCGCCGAGGTCGCCTCGTCCAGAATCAATACGGGTGCATCTGCCAGCAGTGCCCGGGCGATGGCCAGCCGTTGACGCTGGCCGCCGGACAGGCGCACGCCGTTTTCACCGATCAGGGTGTCGAAGCCCTGGGACATCTGTTCAATGAACTCGAGGGCGTTGGCTGCCTTTGCGGCGGCACGGATGGCGTCGCGGTCGGCAGGCTTGCCGTAGGCGATGTTGTTGGCCACGCTGTCGTTGAACAGCAGCACGTCCTGGCTGACGAAGGATATCTGTTCGCGCAGGTTGAGCAGTTGCCAGTCGCGCAGGTCCACCTCGTCCAGCAGCACGCGGCCGGCACTCGCCTCGTAGAGGCGCGGCAGCAGGTTGACGAAAGTGGTCTTGCCGCTGCCCGAGGTGCCCACCAACGCCACGGTGGTGCGCGGTTCGATGCTGATATCCAGCGGGCCCAAGGCGTTCTTGTCGCTGTCGCCGTAGCGGACTTCCACTTGGTCGAAACGGATCCGACCCTCGGCCCGGTCGGCCCGGTGAGTGCCGGTGTCGTTCTCGGGGATTTCATCGATCAGGGCGAAGATGCTTTCTGCCGCGGCCAAGCCGCGCTGTAGCGGGTCGTTCATGCGGGTCAGGCGCTTGATGGGCGAGAACAGCAGCCCCAGTGCGGTAAAGAAGGACACGAAGCCGCCGACGGTGAGCTGGCTTTCCATGGCCTGACCGGTGCCAAGATAGATCACCGCGGCCATCATCGCGGCGCCGATGAGTTCCACGATGGGCACGCTGACGCTGGAGGCGACCTTGAACTTGAACATCTGCTGGCGTACCAGCCGCGACACGCCTTCGAAACGGCTGTTCTCGTAATCGTAGCCGCCGAAGATCTTCACCACCTTGTGGCCGCGGCTGGCCTCTTCCAGCACGTGGGTCATGTCGCCGAAGCTGGCCTGCAGCTGGCGGCTGATGCGACGCATGCGCCGGCCGAGTACCACCGCGGTCAAGGCGATCACCGGCGCGATCAGAAAGATCAGCAGGCTGAGTTTCCAGTCCAGCCAGAACACATAGGCAAGCAGGGCGATGACCGTTACCGTGTCTTTCACCAGGGCGGTGAGCACGTCGGTGCTGGCCTGCATTACCTGGTTGACGTCGTACAGCAGCTTGGAGATCAGATTGCCGGTGGCGCTGCGGTCGTAGAAGGCGGTGGGCAGGGTCATCAGTCGTTGGAACATGTCCTGGCGCAGGTCGTACACCACCCGGGTACCGACCGCGGTGAAAGCCAGCGAACTGCCGACGCCCGCCAGGCCGCGGACCACAAACAACGCGATCAGGCCGAGCGGCGCCCAGGTCAGATAGACAGGGTCCTTGTCCACGAAGGTGCCGTCTAGGATGGGCTTGAGCAGGGCGGGAATGCCCGCTTCGGACACGCCCAGCACGATCATGGCTACGATGCCCGCCGCGAAGGCCTTGGCGTAGGGCCGTGTATAGCGCAGCAGCCGGCGGTACATCTGAGTGCTGGTGGGAGTCTCCAGCATGGCCTCAGAGCGCGCCGCTCACGGCGGCGACGATCTGGTCCTGGGTCGCCTCGTCCAGGTAGGGGTGCATGGGCAGGCTCATCACCTTGTCCTGCAGGCCATGACTGACGGTCAGCTCGCCACTGATACGCGAGCGGTTGGCCAGTGCCGGCTGCTGGTCGAGGGTGACGGGGTAGTACACGGCGCTGGGTACGCCGGCCTCACGCAGCGCGGCCTGCACGGCGTCGCGGTTGTTCACCTGCAGGGTGTACTGGGCATAGACGCTGCTATAGCCGTCGGCGATGGCCGGGGTGACGCAGTCGGCGCAGGCCAGCAGTTCGGAATAGCGCGCACCGATGCGGGCGCGTGCGGCCACCTCGTCGTCGAAGATCGCCAGCTTGGCCAGGATGATTGCCGCCTGCATGCCGTCCATGCGGCCGTTGATGCCGATGCGCGGGTGGTGGTACTGGCGATCCTGGCCGTGGTTGCGCAGTTCCTTCAGGCGCAGCGCGATGTCCGGGTCGTTGGTGAAGCAGGCACCGCCGTCGCCGTAGCAGCCCAGCGGCTTGGCGGGAAAGAAACTGGTGCAGCCGATGGTGGACAGGCCGCAGGAACGCTTGCCCTTGTAGGTGGCGCCGAAGCTCTGCGCCGCGTCCTCGATCACCGGCAGGCCGTGCTCGGCGGCGATGGCGTTGATGGCGTCCATGTCGGCACACAGGCCGAACAGCCCGACCGGGATGATGGCGCGGGTCTTGGCGCTGATGGCTGCCGCGATCCTGGCCGGGTCGATGTTGTAGCTGGCCGGGTCCACGTCGACGAACACCGGGGTGGCGCCGACCAGGGCGATGACCTCGGCGGTGGCGATGAAGCTGAACGGCGTGGTGATGACCTCGTCACCGGGGCCGATGTCCAGCGCCATCAGGGCCAGCAGCAGGGCGTCGGTGCCGCTGGCGGCGGACACGCAATGGGCGACGCCGGTGTAGTCGGCCAGGCGCTGCTCCATCTCGGTGACCTCGGGGCCGAGGATGTACTGGCCGTGATCCAGCAGGGCGGCGATGCGCTGTTCGATGTCGGCGCGGATGCGGGTCTGCTGGGTCTTTAGATCGATGAATTGCATGCTGACGATTTGCCTGTCCAGATGTCGTTGGCGCAGCCCGTGGCGGGCGCGAGGTGGCTATTGTACTGGCTGTGGCGGCGCAGGTGGCGAACCGCGACTCAGTATGGCGAGGGTGCGCCGTCCGGCCGGGTCTTGAAGCGCCGGTGGATCCAGTTGTACTGCTCGGGGGCGCGCGCCACCCAGGCGGTGAAGATGTCGTTGATGCGCTGGGTGTCGGCCTGAACGTCGCCGGAGGGGAAGTCCTCAAGCGGCGCCTCGATCACCAGCCGGTAGCCGCCCTGCTCGCGGACCAGGGTGAAGGGGATCACCCGGGCCTTGCCCATCTGGGCGAAGCGGCTGGTTGCGGTGTTGGTGGCCGCTGGCACGCCCATGAAATCGGCAAATACCCCGCCCTTGTGGGCGAAGTTCTGGTCGGGGGCAAACCATATGCCTTCGCCACTTTTCAGCACGCGCAGCATGCCGCGAACATCGTCGCGGGCGACGATGCCCAGCAGATGCTTGCCGCGAAAGCGCTCCAGCAGTGTCTGGATCACCGGGTTCTCGTTGCGCCGATACATGGCATGCGACGGGGTGCGGTGGCCCAGGTAGCGGCCGGAGAGCTCCAGCGACGTGAAGTGTGCGGTCAGGAAGATGGTGCCCTGCGGGTCGCCGTCGGGTGGCAGATGCTGCTCGCCCTCAACGGCGATCAGCAGCCGCTCCAGTTTTTCCTGGGGCCACCACCAGGCCATGCCGATCTCCATCACCCCCATGCCCATGGCGGCGAAGATGTCGCGGATCAGTTGCTCGCGCTCGGCCTCCGGCATGTCGGGATAGCACAGCTGCAGATTGGTGCGGGCGATGCGCACCCGGCGGCCGGCAAGGGGCATCACAAGCCGACCGAGGCCGCGACCGATGGCCATCACCGTGGGGTAGGGCAGCAGAAGCAGGACACGCATGATCCCGACCACCAGCCAGCTGGGCCAGTGGCGTGGCGCGTACAGGTTTTCAGGGGCTGGCTGCGACATGGGGCGGCAGTCTAGCGGCAATGCCGGGGACTGACCACAGTGGCCGGCTAGAGATCCAGATAGACCTGCCGGTAGCGTGCCACCATGGTCGCCAGGCTGAACTCGGTCAGCGCGCTGGACCGGGCGGCCCCGGCATGACGGCTGCGCAGCGCCGGGTCGTCCAGGTAGTCGAGCAACGTCTGCGCCAGGGCCTCGGGGTCCTGCGCCGGGAGCAGCCGGCCGGTGACGCCCTCGGTCACGATCTCGGGATTGCCGCCCACCCGGGTGGCCAGCACCGGCAGGCCGGATGCCATGGCCTCCAGGACGGTGTTGGAGATGCCCTCGCGCCGGGATGGCAGCACGAACACGTCCAGGCCGCGGTACAGCGCCGCTGCATCGTCACGGAAACCGGGCAGCCAGCACAGCTCGCGCACGCCGCCGGCCTGCAGGATCTGCTCGATGTCGCCGCGCAGCGACCCGTCACCCACCAGCACCAGCCGGGCCCGTGCCCGCAATTCGGGCCGCTGGGCGATCAGCCCCACGAAGGCCCGCGCCAGGTTGGGCTGGTCCTTGACCTGCTCGAAGCGCCCCAGGGTGCCGATCACGAAGGCATCCTGCGGCGCAAACCCCGCCGGGAGCAGCGCCGGCTCGCGCGGACCGGGATGGAATCGATCCGTGTCCACGCCGTTGTGGATGGCGCTCACCCGCGACGCGGGGATGCCGATCTGCCGCTGCAGCCAGCTGGCCAGATCCTCGGACACCGTCACCCAGTGGCTGACGAGCGGGCGGCTGAGGCGCCGCAGCCAGTTGTACTTGCGGTTGGTGCCCTGCAGCTCCAGCTGGTCCAGGCCGTGCTCGCTGTGCACCAGTCGGCGCACGCCGGCCAGGCGCGCCGGCAGCAGCATGTCGATGGTGGGCAGGTTGCGGGTGTGCACGATGTCCGGCCGGATCCTGCGCAGCAGCCGCCACAGCTGGCCATACAAGTGCAGGGCCTTGCCGTCGGGCTTGTGCAACTCGTGGATGTCCACATCCGGACGCTGGATGCGTTCGCGAAACTCGCCGGCATGCTGCAGGCAGACGATGCTGTGGCGAAACTCGCCCGCCGGCAGGTGGTTGATCAGGTTCACCAGGCCGTTTTCCAGGCCGCCCACCTCCAGCCGCAGGATGATGTGGCAGATATGCAGCGGTCGGTGTGGCGCAGCGGTGGCCGGCTTGGTTGCGGTGTCAGACAGCGGACCAGTCTCCGGTAGGCCGAGGTGCGGGCCTGCCTGCGGCCCGGGGTGATGGCGGGCAGTCTACCGGCGCGCCTTCGTTTCCGCCAAGCGGGCACCCGCGCCTGCTGCAGCTGGGTTAAGCTAGACGCTGTTCCAGTCAGCTGATTATCAGGCCTCGTGCGGCACCTCGCTATTCATCCCAGGTTCAACGGCGCTTCCCCCCGCGGGCGGCGTTTGCCTGCACGGTCGAGGCCGGCGTGAGGCTTGTCTACACCCTGCTGCTGTACCTGTCCCTGCCGCTGGTGTTGGCGCGGCTGTGGTGGCGTGGCCGCAAGGCCCCGGCGTATCGGCAGCGCTGGGCCGAGCGCCTGGGCCGCTTCACGCCGCCGGACCGTCCGGGTGGGGTCTGGGTGCATGCCGTTTCGGTGGGCGAGGTGCAGGCGGTGGCGCCGCTGTTGCGCCGCCTGCTCGAGCAGCGGCCGTTACTGCCGCTGACCATCACCACCACCACGCCCACCGGCTCTGCGCGGGTAAAGGCCCTGTTCGGCGACGAGGTGTTCCACGTCTATCTCCCATACGACCTGCCCGCGGCGTTGCACGGCTTTCTCGACCGGGTGAAGCCTGAGCTGCTGGTGATGGTGGAGACGGAGGTGTGGCCCAACCTGCTGGCCGCCTGTGAGGCCCGCGGTATCCCGTCACTGCTGGCCAATGGCCGCCTGTCCGAACGATCGCTGAAGGGTTACCGCAAGCTCGGCAGGCTGGCGGATGAGGCCTTTGCCGGCATCGACTGGGTGGCGGCCCAGTCGACGCCGGATGCGCAGCGCTTTATCGCTGCCGGGGTGCCGCCGGGCCGGGTGTCGGTCACCGGCAGCATCAAGTTCGACATGCGCATTCCCGCCAGCGTGGAGGAGCAGGCCGAGGTGCTGCGTCGCCAGTGGGGCGATCGGCCGGTGTGGGTGGCGGCCAGCACCCACGAGGGTGAGGACGAGGTCCTGCTGGAGGCCCATCGCCAGCTGCGCGCCCAGCTGCCGGAGGCGCTGCTGGTGCTGGTACCGCGGCATCCAGAACGTTTCGATAGCGTGGCTGCCCTGTGTACCCGGCATGGCCTGGTGCCGGCGCGGCGCTCGGCCGGCGAGGTGCCCGGCCCGGATACGGCGGTGTTCCTGGGCGACACCATGGGCGAACTGCCGGTGCTGCTGGGTGCGGCCGATGCGGCGTTCATAGGCGGCAGCCTGGTACCGGTGGGTGGTCACAACATGCTGGAGGCCAGCGCCCAGGGCGTACCCGTGGTGTTTGGTCCCCAGGTGTTCAACTTCGCCACCATCAGCCGGCTGCTGCTGGCGGAAGGTGCTGCGGAGCAGGTGAGTGACGCCCGGGAACTGGCCACGCTGCTGGGGCATTGGTTGACCGACGCCAGCACCCGCTCCGAGGTGGGTGAGCGAGGTCGCCGGGTGGTGGATGCCAACCGCGGTGCCCTGGACCAGTTGTGGGAACTGCTGATGGCGGTGCTGCCGCCGCGCTGAGTCGTGCGTGTTGCCTGTTCAGTACACCGGCATGTGTGGGTCCAGGTCCCGTGCCCAGGCCTCCACGCCGCCGGCCAGGTTGATCACCCGGTCGAAGCCGGCCCGTTCCAGTTGCAGGGCCACGGCGCGGCTGCGGATGCCATGATGGCAGATCACCACGGTCTCGCGTTGAGGATCCAGGGCGTCCAGCTGCTGCAGCACCTGGCCCATGGGCAGTAGCCTGGAGCCGTCGATATGGCAGATGTCGAACTCCCAGGGCTCGCGCACGTCCAGCAGCAGGGGTGCCTCGGGCACTGCCGCCAGGTGCGCCTGCAACTCGGCAGGGCGCAGTTCTCTCATGGCATCAGAATACGAAGGCGTCGGGCTCGGGGGCGTTGTTCAGGCGGCACAGGGCTGTCTCGAACAGCACTTCTTCCTGGAAGGCACCGGAGGGCATGCGGGTGATCAGGCGGGCCTGCATGGCGGGGGACTCGCCGGTGACGACGAACAGCCGGCCGTTGTCGGCCAGCAACGCCTTGAAGCGCTCGTCGAGCTGGGCCAGCGAGCCGGTCACGGCCACCACGTCCCAGCTGCCGGGCTCGGGCAACTCGGCGAAGGCGTCCTGGGTCAGCAGGTTTGCCTTCAGCCCCTGCTCGGCCAGCCGTGCGCCGGCCTGCTCGGTGAAGTCGGGGTAAATATCCAGACTGGTCACCTCGCCGCCCAGGCGGGCCAGGCAGGCGGTGACGAAGCCGCTGCCGGTGCCGATCTCCAGCACCCGCTTGCCGGGGCGCACATCCAGTGCCTGCAGCATGCGGGCCTCCAGCTTGGGCGACATCATGCACTGGCTGTGGGCCAGCGGCACCTCGATGTCGGCGAAGGCCAGTTCCCGGTAGTCCTCGGGCACGAAGCGCTCCCGCGGGATGTGCTTGAGGGCCTTGAGCACCCGGTCATCGACCACGTCCCAGGGGCGGATCTGCTGGGCGATCATGTTGAAGCGGGCTTGTTCGATGTCGGCTTGGACCATGCGGTGAACCTGAAGTAAAGAATTCGCGCGTGACGGCCGATAAGCCTACGGCCTAGTATCAAGCCAAACAAGCCGCGGTGTACCTAAAGATCGCACTGGGGCCATGAAAGGCGTTTATGAAAAACAAGAACAATAAGTACAAGTACCTGGCCGGTGGACTGTCGACTGAAGCGACGCTGGCGCTCGATCCTGCGGGGGGTGTTCCGCTGATCGGCGGCCTCGACATGCCGCGCCTGCGCAATGAGCTCGTTGCCTGCCTTTATTACGCCGTCCCCCTCAGCCTGCTGGTAAACCTTGTCTGCAGCACCGCGCTGCTGGCGATGTTGATTGATCAGGGCATGTCCGAGATCAGGCTGGGCGGCTGGTATCTGGCGGTGTGGGCCATGGTGCTGATGCGCTGGTCGTTGTACCGCAACTACCAGGCCCGGGAGGTACCGGCGGGCGAGGATGACGTCTGGGGGCGCTATGCCGTCCTCGCTGCGGCCGCTACAGGGATGCTCTGGGGGCTGTTGCCGGTGATCCTCTGGCCGGCTGGCGCGCCCATCTATCAGGCGGCCGAACTGGTTGTCGTGGGTGGTATGGCCGCTGGCGGGGCCATCAGCCTGGCCCCGCTGATGCCCGCCGCACTGGTGTTCCTCACGACGGCGCTGCTGCCGATGATCGCACGGCTGTTATTCGAGAATCAGGTGCCGTACGGCTACCTTGCCGTGCTGGCGGTGCTGTACCTGGTGGTGGTCGCAACCACGACCCGACGTCTCAACCTGCTGGTGTCGCACTCATTCGTTACCCGCTATCACCGCGAGCAGGCGGAGGCCAGGATCAAGGAGCAGGCCTTCCAGGACGAGCTGACCGGTCTGGCCAACCGCCGCCTGTTCAGCACCCATCTGCAGCAGGAGTTTGCGCGGGCACGACGTCAGCATTACCCGCTGGCGGTGCATTTCCTGAATCTGGACAACTTCAAGACCATCAACGATTCACTCGGTCACGCCGTGGGTGACCGGCTGCTGAAGGCGGTCGCCGGCCGTCTGCAGGAGCGGCTGCGTGACGAGGACCTGGTGGCGCGCCTGGGTGGCGACGAATTCGTCATCCTGCAGACCGGCCTGCAGGGTGATAAGGCGTTGGCGGTACATCGGGTTGAGATGCTGGCGGACGATGTGCGACGCCTGTTATGCGAACCCTTCCGTATCCAGGGTCATGAATTGCATCTGACGGTCAGCATCGGCGTCGCCATGTTTCCGGAGGATGGCCAGACCCCCGAAGAAGTGCTCCAGCATGCCGATGCAGCCATGTACAAGGCCAAGGAGCAGGGCCATGGCTCGGTGCAGTTTTTTCTGCCGGAGATGCAGGACACGGCGATGCGGCGCCTGCGCCTGGTCAAGGAGCTGCGCGAGGCCATCCGCGACGACCGCCTGGCCATGCACTACCAGCCGCAGACGGAGGCCGACGGGCGCCTGGTCGGCCTGGAAGCCTTGCTGCGTTGGGAGCATCCGGAGCGGGGCTTCATCTCTCCGGCGGAGTTCGTGCCGCTGGCCGAGGAATCCGGTCTCATCTATGAACTGCACGACTGGGTGCAGGCCCAGGTATGTGCCGACATCCGCCAGCTGCAGGACCGGGTGGGTGTAGTGGCCTGTCCGGTGGTGTCGATGAATGTCAGCCCGCGCGAGTTCCGGCGCAGCGGGCTGCTGGACAGCCTCAAGGCCGCCCTGGCTCGCAGCGGCATTGCACCGCAGTTGCTCAAGCTGGAGATCACCGAGGGCGCCGCGATGGACGACGTGGAACAGGTGATCCCCCGCATGGAGGCGATTCGCGAGCTGGGCATCAGCTTTTCCATCGATGACTTCGGCACCGGCTATTCGTCGCTGGGCTACCTGAAACGGCTGCCGGTGGATGCGCTGAAGATCGACCGCTCCTTCATCCGCGACATCCTCGAAGACAGCAATGACCGGGTGCTGGTCACCACGGTCATCGGCATGGCGCGGCAGCTCGGGCTGCGCACCGTGGCCGAGGGCGTGGAGGATGTCTGGACCCGTGACTTCCTCGAAGCCCATGGCTGCGATCTCTACCAGGGCTGGCTGTTCGGCAGACCGGTGTCGCTGGCGGATATCCTGCCGGTGGTCGAGGCAGGCAGCGTTTTTCCTGAGGCCTAGACCTGGTTTTTCTCAGTCGTGGCCGTTGCCCGAATAGTGCTGGCGCAGCGCGGTCCATTCGAACAGCCGCATCTGCACCCGGCCGTTGCAGCTGTCCTCCGGATACAGGCCGTTGGCGTCGGGGCTGCCGGCGCGCATCCCGCTCAGCCGGGCCAGCACCTGGTCGGCGTGTGCGGCGGCATAGATGTTGAACTTGCCCTGTGCCGCGGCCTCGCGCACATCCTGGCGCAGCATCAGGTCGCTGACGTTGGCGGCGGGAATGATGACCCCCTGCCGGCCGGTCAGGCCGCGGGCATGGCAGATGTCGAAGAAGCCCTCGATCTTCTCGTTGACCCCGCCGATGGCCTGCACCTGGCCGTGCTGGTTGACCGAGCCGGTGACCGCCAGCGACTGGTCGATGGGCAGGTCGCCGATGGCGGACAGCAGTGCGCACAGCTCGCCCAGCGAGGCGCTGTCGCCTTCCACCTCGCCGTAGGTCTGCTCGAACACCAGGCTGGCGGACACCGACAGCGGCTGGTGGCGGGCATACCTGTTGGCCAGGTAGGCCGACAGGATCATCACGCCCTTGCTGTGGATGGCGCCGCCCAGCTTGGCCTCGTTCTCGATGTCTATCACCTCGCCACTGCCCATGCGGGCGGTGGCGCTGATGCGGGTGGGGCTGCCGAAGGCGTGGTCGTTGGCCTGGATCACCACCAGGCCGTTGACCTGGCCGAGCTGGCGGCCGTCGGTGTCGATCAGCAGGGTGTCGCGCAGGATGGCCTCGTGCAGCCGGCTGCGGAACTGGTCGACGCGGCGGATCTGGGCGTCGATGGCCTGCTGTACATGGTCGGCCTCGACCCGCGCGCTGTCGGCACGGCCGGCAAAGTGGTCGGCTTCCTGCAGCAGTTCGGTGAGGCTGCCAAGGTGCAGTGACAGCTTCTCGCCGTCGCGCGCGCGGCGCGCCGCCCAGTCGATCATGCGGCCCACGCCGTCGCGACTCACCGGGCGTAAAGACTCACGCTGCTGCAGGGTGGCGATCAGCTGGGCATAGGCCATCTCCTGGCCGTCGGCACGGGGCATGTCCTCGCTGAAGTCGGCCACCACCTTGAACAGCGGGCCGAAGTCGGGATCGTAGGCCTTGAGCAGGTAGTACAGCTCGCGGTCGCCCACCAGGGCCACCTTGATCTTCAGCGGGATGGGCTCGGGCTCCAGCGACACCGTGCCCATCAGGCCCACCAGCCGCTCCACCGGCTCGATGCGGATGTCCTCGCCGTTGAGGGCGCGCTTGAGTGCGTTCCAGGCAAAGGGCTGGGTGAGGATCTTGTCCACGTCCAGCACCAGGTAACCGCCGTTGGCACGATGCAGGGCGCCGGGCTTGATCAGGGTGAAGTCGGTGCTCAGGGTGCCCATGTGGGCGATGTGCTCGATGCGCCCGACCAGGTTCTGGTAGTTGGGGTTGTCCTCGAACACCACCGGCGCACCCTCGGTGCTGCCGTTGTCCACCAGCAGATTGACCCGGTAGCGGGTGAAGCGTGGGTCGTCGACGCTGGGGATGTCGCCGTCCGGCTGGCTGCGGAACAGCCCGACATTCAGCACCACGTCCTGGCGCACGGCCTTGAGGTAGTCCAGTACCTCGGACAGGTCGGCGTAGCGGCGTTCCAGCTCGTTGGCCAGCTGGGTCACGGTCAGCTCGGTGATGTCTGCATCCAGCTCGTTGAAGCGCTGGCGCAGCTCGCGCTGCCACAGGGGGATGTGGCCCAGCGCCGCGCGCAGCTTCTCCTTCATCTCCTCCATCGCCTGCTGCAGGCGCTGCTGCTCTTCCTCGCTGAGGGCATCGAAGTCCGGCGGGCTGAGCACCTTGTCGTCTTTCAGTGGCGCCAGGCTGTAACCGGTGGGCGTGGACAGCAGCGCGATGCCCCGTTCGGTGGCCTGCTTGCCGATGTCGGCGGCGGCCTCATCCTCGCGTTTCTTGAATTCGTCGTGGATCTCCTGGGAGCGGCGGCGGTATTCGTCGCTCTGGAAGGCGGCAGGCAGGGCGGTCAACAGGTCTTCCACCAGTTGCCGCATGTCGTTGCGCAATTCGGCGCCGCGCCCGGCCGGCAGCTCCAGGGCATTGGGGCGGTCGGGATGATCAAAGTCTGCCACATAGCACCAGTCGGACGGGGCGGACTCAGCGGCTGCACGGGCCGTCAGGGTATGGGTCAACAGGTGGTGCTTGCCGACCCCCGGCGAGCCCATCACGTACAGGTTGTAGCCGCTGCGGGCCATGCCGGTGCCGAAATCGATGGCCTCCAGCACCCTGTCCTGGCCCAGGGGGTTGTCCTGTGGTTGCAACTCGGTGGTGTCGGTGAAATCCAGCGTCGCGCAATCACAAGCATGGATCAGGCGGTCCGGGGCAAGCGGGCTGAGCTCGGGCGCCCCCGCACGGGGGGCGCTCGCAGGGGTGTTTTCTGTCACAGATATTCCGGTAGCTGGGCGCGGATGCGGTCGGGGGTCTGGGTGGTCAGGTCCTTGGCGATCTCGTCACTGATCAGGGCCTTGAGCGGGTTTGATATCTGCTTGCGCAGCAGCCCCAGGAAGGCCGGCGCGGCGAGGATGTACAGCTTGCCGAAGGCCTTGCTGTTGCGACCCTTTTCCAGGTGCTGGCAGACCTCGGCGGCGAAGCGGGTGGCCTCTTCCTGCTTGGCCTCGGTCTTCTGGCTCAGGTCATGACCGCCGAAACCGCCGCTGACCACGTGCCCGGAGCGATCGGAGTCGATCTCTCCTTCGTGCTGGCGTGCCGCAGGGTTGGCGAGGGTCTCGATTTCGGTAAGCGGGGCGGAGGGCTTGTCGGCCGTGAAAAGACGGGCCCGGTAGCTGTCTGCGACGACGATCCAGATATTGCTCATATTGCCGTTCTCCTCGAGTGCATGCTGCAGGTTCGGTCAGTCCGAATCAATCGACCGGTGGATGGATACGAAATACCAATCATGGTTGGCAAGCTAACGGGCCGGGCTTCGGGGCGCGAGCTGTTTTTAAGGCTTTGTTGATGGCCGACAAAAAGCTTAGCAGCAGCGCAGCCGTCCGGTGCGCCATTCCCGGTCAAAGGGAGCTGTCGTGCGTAATGCCCATAAAAAAGGGCCGGGTATTACCCGGCCCTTCGCTACCCATGATGTTGCGGGTGTTACAGCGACTTCTTGCAGAAATACCAGTCGGTGCACTCGTAACCTTCGTTCATGCGCGCCTCGGCGGCGTCCACATCCTGCGGCGGCGGCACGATGACCTTGTCGCCCGGCTGCCAGCCTTCCGGGGTGGCCACCTTGTTGGCGTCAGAGGTCTGCAGTGCTGCGACCAGGCGCAGGAACTCGTCGATGGAGCGCCCGTTGGTCATCGGGTAATAGACCATGGCGCGCAGGATGCCATTGGGATCGATGATAAAGGTGGCTCGCACAGCCGAGGTGTCGGCAGCACCGGGGTGGATCATGCCGTAGGCACGGGCCACGTTCATGCTCAGGTCCTCGATGATCGGGAACTGGATGTCGATGCCGAACTTTTCCTTGATGTTGCGTACCCAGGCGACGTGGCTGTAATAGCTGTCGATGGACAGGCCCAGCAACTCGGTATTGAGTTTCTGGAACTCCGGATAGCGCTTGGCGAAGGCGGTGAATTCGGTGGTGCACACCGGGGTGAAGTCCGCCGGGTGCGAGAACAGCACCAGCCATTTGCCCTTGTAGTCTTCCAGCTTCTTGACGCCGTGGGTGGTCTTGGCCTCGAAGGCCGGTGCCGGCTCGTTCAGACGGGGGAGGCCGAAGGTCGGTTGCTCAGGATTTTCCATGGTACAGCTCCTTATTTTTGGGTTTGTTCGTTGAAACAGCGATGCAATCAACGCTGAACAAATATTAGATTTTTCTAATGAATCGCGTGAAATCGATTGTTTTTATTGTTGAGATAGGCTGAAACGATTAATCCAGTGGTTCGCACCGCTGTGCCCCGGCTTGAAAAGGCCAGTGCGATTGGCTACCGTGGCTTTCTCTGACCGTTCCGGTCAGTTTTTCAGCTGGGGGTGCCTGCCAAGCGATAGCTGGTGGGCTGAGACACACCCTTTGCACCTGATCCAGATAATGCTGGCGAAGGGAAGCTGAGCGCCCATGAGTTTTATATGCGCTCCTCCTCCGCCTTGGAGTCCCAAGCATGAGCGCCATCCCGGAAGATTTCGTCACCAAGACCTCGGCCCTGTCCGCAGAGGTCACCCGTCCCTTCGCCATGTCGCAGAAGATCTACGTCGAAGGCTCCAGGCCGGACATTCAGGTGCCGATGCGCCAGGTGGAACAGACCCCCACCGAGATCAATGGTGGCGTGGAAGACAATCCACCCATCTACATCTACGACACCTCCGGCCCCTATACCGACCCGAAGGCGCAGATTGACCTGCTGGCAGGTTTGACAGACGTGCGTACCCCCTGGATCGAGGAGCGCGGCGATACCGAACTGCTGGAAGGCCCGAGCTCCGAGTTCGGTCACCAGCGCCAGAACGATCCCGACCTGGCCCACCTGCGCTTCGAGCACATCCGCACCCCGCGTCGTGCCAAGGCCGGCATGAACGTGTCGCAGATGCACTACGCGAAGAAGGGCATCATCACGCCGGAGATGGAATACGTCGCCATCCGCGAGAACCAGAAGCTGGACGAGCTGCGCAACGACCCGCGCTACGCCAAGCTGCTGAAACAGCACCCGGGCGAGAACCACGGCGCCAGGCTGCCGGAGCAGATCACCGCCGAGTTCGTGCGCGACGAGATCGCCGCGGGCCGCGCCATCATCCCCGCCAACATCAACCACCCGGAGCTGGAGCCGATGATCATCGGCCGCAACTTCCGGGTGAAGATCAACACCAACATCGGCAACTCCGCGGTCACCTCCTCCATCGAAGAGGAAGTGGAGAAGATGGTGTGGTCCGCCCGCTGGGGCGGCGACACCCTGATGGATCTGTCGACCGGCAAGAATATCCACGAGACCCGCGAGTGGATCCTGCGCAACGCGCCGATGCCCATCGGCACCGTGCCCATCTACCAGGCGCTGGAGAAGGTCAACGGCAAGTCCGAGGACCTGACCTGGGAGATCTTCCGCGACACCCTGATCGAGCAGGCCGAGCAGGGCGTGGACTACTTCACCATCCATGCCGGCGTGCTGCTGCGCTACGTGCCGCTGACCGCCGAGCGTGTCACCGGCATCGTGTCCCGTGGCGGGTCGATCATGGCCAAGTGGTGCCTCGCTCACCATAAAGAGAATTTCCTCTACACCCACTTCGAGGACATCTGCGAGATCATGAAGGCCTACGACGTGTCCTTCAGTCTCGGTGACGGCCTGCGCCCCGGCTGCATCGCCGACGCCAACGACGCCGCCCAGTTCGGCGAGCTGGAGACCCTGGGCGAGCTGACCAAGATCGCCTGGGAACACGACGTGCAGGTGATGATCGAGGGTCCGGGCCACGTGCCCATGCAGATGATCAAGGAGAACATGGACAAGGAGCTGAACGACTGTTTCGAGGCCCCGTTCTATACCCTCGGCCCCCTGACCACCGACATCGCGCCCGGCTACGACCACATCACCTCCGGCATCGGTGCCGCGCAGATCGGCTGGTACGGCACCGCCATGCTCTGCTACGTGACGCCAAAGGAACACCTGGGTCTGCCCAACAAGGCCGATGTGCGCGAGGGCATCATCACCTACAAGCTGGCGGCCCACGCCGCCGACCTGGCCAAGGGCCTGCCCGGCGCCCAGGTGCGCGACAACGCCCTGTCCAAGGCGCGTTTCGAGTTCCGTTGGGAGGACCAGTTCAACCTGGGCCTGGATCCGGAGAAGGCGCGCGAGATGCATGACGAAACAATGCCCAAGCAGGCCCACAAGGTGGCGCACTTCTGCTCCATGTGCGGCCCGCACTTCTGCTCCATGAAGATCACCCAGGACGTGCGCGACTACGCGGCGGCCGAGAAGCAGAAGGCCTTCAAGGGCGTCGACGTCAGTGTCGAAATTGAAGAGGGCATGGCACAGAAGGCCGCCGAGTTCCGCGAGCAGGGGGCGGTGATCTACAAGGAGGTCTGAGTCGCTCGGCTGAGCTGGTGTCTCAACGCATGAAAAAGGCCGGCATATGCCGGCCTTTTTTATAGGTGCCTTGGGTCCGATCGCTGAACTAGGCTTCGGCCGGCTCGCCCTTGCCCACGCCGGCCCACAGGCGCGGCATGAACATCGGGACCTGCTTGCGGTACTGCGCATACTCGGGCAGCGCCCGTTGCAGGTCGCGCTCCTCCAGTCGGGCGCCGATGAATACATAGCCGGTGCACAGCGCGGCGAATGCCAGGTGCGCCACCGTCATGGTGGGCGCCGCCCACAGGCCGATCATCAGGCCGACGTACAGCGGATGGCGCACGTGCCGGTACAGCCAGGGGGTGCCGAACTTCAGCGCGGTGTACGGCCGGGCGCGGAAGTACAGCCACACTTGGCGCAGGCCGAACAGGTCGAAGTGGTTGATCAGGAAGGACGACACGAATACCGTCGACCAGCCCAGCGCGAACAGGGTGTAAAGCACGGTCAGGGCGACCGGATCCTGGGTCTGCCAGATCACGCCGCCCAGCGGCTGCCAGAAGGCGACGATGGCACCGAGCAGCGCACTGGCGGCCAGCACATAGGTGCTGCGTTCCATGGCCGGTGGCACCACGCGGGTCCATACACGTTTGAACGCAGGGCGGGCCATGATGCTGTGTTGCAGGGCGAAGGCGGTCAGCAGCCCGACGTCGATCAGCAGCGCACGTGTCAGGTCGCCGCTACCGATGGTGTCCAGCGACGGACTGACGCCGATATTGCCGATGAACAGGATGACGTAGCTGAATACGCCCAGGAAGGCGGCGTAGCTGAGTACGCCGTAGATGAGTGTCAGGGTGCGATGGATCATTGTCGTCTCTCCTTGTCGATGCGGTGTCGCCAGGGTTCAGGCGGCGTTCCAGGCCAGCTCGCTCAGGACCTGTAACAGCGTCTGCAGCCAGCGGCGTGTCGTGGTGGCGGGGTGGGTCTTCATGGCAGCCTCCGGATCGGTTGCCGCCTCAGCGGGCCAGGCTGCCCGGTAGCTTGCGTTGCGGATTGTCGTGGTGGCGCAGCAAGACGGCGCCGTTGGTGAACCAGTCGACGGTGTGGAACGCGCGGCCGCGCGGGGTCTGTGGCAGTTGACGGGCACCATGCGGGGCGGTGTGGTTGGCTTGCAGGGTATGAGTGGTCATGGTCATGCTCCTTGGGTGGTTTCAATGGCTCGACCCGTTATGCGGTGTCGATGGTGAAAGCCTAGGAGCGGGGCTCTGGAGCCGATACTTGCGAATCTGTAGCATCCAGCTACACATTCCGTAGTAACCCACTACATAAAACGCAGTTGGGAGAGCGCCATGGAATACGGCCAGTTCTGCCCGGTAGCCAAGGCGATGGAGATCCTTAGCGAGAAATGGACCCTGCTGATCGTGCGCGAGCTGTTGATGGGCGGGCGCCGCTTCAACGAACTGCAGCGCGGTTTGTGCCTGATCTCACCCACCATCCTCACCAAGCGCCTCAACGACCTGGCCGATACCGGAGTGGTGATCCGCAAGCGGATCCCCGGCCAGCGCGGCTACGAGTATTTCCTCAGTGAGATGGGCCAGGAGCTGCTGCCGGTGGTCAAGCAGGTGGGTGAGTGGGGCATGCGCTGGGCACGCGGCGCCATGGACGATTCGGACCTCGACCTGGAGCTGCTGATGCTCTACCTGGCGCGCAGCGTGCAGCCGGACAAGCTGCCGGGCGGTCAGACCGTGGTGCGCTTCCGCTTCACCGACCTGGCCAAGTTCAACGACTGGTGGGTGGTGGTCAGCGCCGACAAGGTCGATGTGTGCATACAGGATCCGGGTAAGGACGTGGATGTCTATTTCACCGTCGACCTGCGCACCATGATCGAGGTCTGGATGGGCGACACTGCCTACCGCAGCGCGATCAACGACGGCCGCCTCAAGCTGGTGGGCCCGACCGTGCTGACGCGCAACGTCAGTAGCTGGCTACAGCCGAGCGTCTTCGCCGACATTCGCCCGGCCAGGGAGATCTGATCGCTAGGCCGTCTCGGTGCCGCCCCGCGTGGTCGGCAGTAACGGCTTTCCCTGTCGCCAGCGGCCGATCAGATCGGGCTCGTCAAGCAGTCGCGCCAGTGCGGTGTTCAATTCGTAGCGGCGGTGGTCCAGCCGGGCCTGTTTCAGGGCGTCGGTCATGGCCTGGATCAGCACGTCGCCCTGCAGGTCCACCTCTGGAATGATCGGGCGATGATCGCCGTGTTCAACCGGATCCTCATGGGCGCGCTGACAGGCGGCCAGGTCCGTGGAATGGTAGCGGGCACAGGTTAGCGGGCGTATCGGGTGGAGGCTGCAGCGGTCATCCACCAGCAAGGCGCAGGGGATGTTGGTGACCACGTGCTCATCGGCGCTGATGGCAGCGATGCGCTGTGCGTTGGCGCGTAGCCGTTGCTCGATTGCCTGGCGTTGCGAGGCGTCCTGGATCCCGGTGATGGCCTGGTGCAGCAGCAGGATTTCATGTCCGAAGGCCTCCACCCGCAGGTGGCAGCAATAGCTGCAGCCGGCCCGGCACGGCAGGGTGTAGTCGGCGCGGTGCAGGATCTCCTGCTGGTCGCCTGCCAGTGACAGCAGCAGTTGCTGCTGCAGGGCGCGTAAGCCATCGAGTGACCTGGCTGTCTTGATGGCCTGCCTGATCAGCTTGCGTTTGTCGCGTAGGGCTACCCCCGGGTCCTCGTAGGCGAGCATGGGCGTCTTTCTCCAGGGCCATATGCATGCGTTGCATGGTAGTGCCAGCGGGGAGATCCCTGGAAGCGTTTTAAGTTGCCCCTGTTCTCAGCATGTGCGCGATGATCTGGCCTTGACGAGGTTCGAGCGCAACGGCGCCCTTGCCGCATCGTCCAGGTGTTTCGGTGCGGGGGAATAGCGGTGTGATGTTGCTATTCGTGGCGCCGGGGTCCGACAGCATGTGCCGGCTTGCTGACATTGAAGCCGGGCGGCCTTGATGGTCGTCAATGTCATGCCAGGTGCTTTTGCCTAGTCTTTGTCGCTGGGGTCGTCGGGCGTGGGTCGATCGGCCTTGGTGCCGGTGGGATAGGCCTGATTGGCCGACAAGGGGGATTCGATGGCCAAGTCGCTCACGGAGTGGTTGGAGGCGGATGTCGCCGCGGTGCGGGACAAGCCGATGCGCTGGCTGTCGGAACAGTTTTTCTTCCGCGATCCGGTACGGCCGATCTATTCCGATCCCGGCTATTTCTTCCCGCCCGCCGACGGCATTGTGTTGTATGCCAAGCGGGTGATGCCGGATCAGGCGATCGTCGACATCAAGGGGCAGCCATACTCGCTGCGCAACGCCATGCGTGAGCAGAGCTTCGACCATGAGTGCCTGGTGATCGGCATCTTCATGACCTTCTACGACGTGCACGTCAACCGCATCCCCTATGCGGGGCGGCTGGTGTACCGCGAGCTCGATCCCATCAGCACCCTCAATTATCCGATGATCCATGTGGAGAAGGATCTGCTCGACGAACTGATCCCCTACACCCGCAATGCCGACTACCTGTTTAACAATCAACGGGTCATCAATCGCATCTTCAGCATGGATCTGCGCCAGTACTACTACGTGCTGCAGGTGGCGGACTACGATGTGGACTGCATCACGCCGTTCCGGATCAAGCAGAATCAGTGCTTTGCACAGAACGAGCGCTTTTCGCAGATCCGCTATGGTTCGCAGGTGGACCTGGTCATCCCGGTATCGGATCACTTCGAGTTCACGCCGTTGCTGGGCGAGGGCATGCATGTTGAAGCCGGTATCGACCCCTTGGTGAAAATCACCCGCAAGGCGGCCGCTGCCGCCAGCTCCTGAGGAACACGCAATCATGACCCGCAACAAAGCCCGGAAGGGTCAGGTGGACAGCTCGGCCGGCATGCGTCTGCTCAGCCCAACCCGCCTGGACAAGCCGGCCTTCCTGATGAACGTGCCGTTCTCCCTGTCTGCGGACATCGCCAACAATGCCTGGATGGAGGAGCTGGACGAAAAGAAACGGGCCATCGATGTGCACAAGGCCATCAACCAGTTCCTTCAGCTGTACCATTTCATTGCCGCCGAAGCGCTGGTCTATCTATTGCCGACGCCGCAGCAGGAGGGGTTGCAGGACCTGGTGTACTGCGCCAACCTCGGCGCGGTGCTCGATCATCTCCCGACCCAGGACGTGATGGTGCTGTCGAATTTCAGCGTGCAGAACCGCGCCCGGGAGATCGAGGTGGGCAAGGCCTTCTTCGAGGCCATGGGCTATCGCACCGTGGTGCCGCCTTATCATTTCGAGGGTGAGGCGGAACTCAAACATCTGCACGGCAACGTCTATCTCGGTGGTTACGGTACCCGCTCGGATCGGCGCGCTTATGATTGGTTGGCCGAGACCTTCGACATGCACATCGTGCCCCTGGAGGAGACCGAGCCGTTTCTCTATCACCTTGACTGCACCACGTTCCCGCTGACCCAGACCGATACGCTGGTGTGTACCGAGATGTACACCAAGAAGGAGTTGGCGGAGGTGGAGAAGGTCACCAACATCATCGATGTCAGCGTCGACGACTGCTTCTCCGGCGTATGCAATTCGGTGCGGCTGGGCAACACCATCCTCAACGCCTCCAACATCCTCGACATGAAGCCGAGTGATCAGTACTACGACGAGGAGAAGCATAAGAACCGCACCCTGGAAGATGTCGCGGCGCGGCTGGGCTTCGAGCTGGCCTTGTTCAATCTCAGCGAGTATCTGAAGAGCGGCGCGCTGCTGTCATGCATGGTGTTGCACCTGAATCATCGTTCCCACGATCTGGTGCTGGTGTAGGCGCACCCCGGTAGCGCGACGCGCGGGCGATGCGTTGGGCTGCGCCCGAATGGCTACTCGTAGCGCAATGCCTCGATGGGCCTCAGGCGTGCAGCCTTGCGTGCCGGATGCAGGCCGAAGAACACGCCCACCAGCCCGGCGAACAGGAAGGCGATCAGCACCGAGCCGGCGCTTATGCTGATCGGCAGCCCGGAGAAGCGTGACACCGCCTGCGCCCCGATCAGCCCGAGCAGGATTCCAAGCAGTCCGCCGGCGGCGCTCAGCAGCAGGGCTTCGAGCAGGAACTGCCAGAGGATGTCGCGATGGCGGGCGCCGAGCGCCATGCGTATGCCGATTTCGCGGGTGCGCTCGGTGACCGATACCAACATGATGTTCATGATGCCGATGCCCCCCACCAGCAGCGATACCGAGGCGATGCTGCCCAGCAGCCAGGTGAATACCCGGGCGCTTTCTTCCGATGACTGCGCCAACTCGGCGAAGTTGTGGCTGCGAAAATCATCCGCTTGGTCCTTGCCCAGGCGGTGACGCGCGCGCAGCAGCCGTTTGATGTCCTTGAGTACCCGCGACGCGGCCTCGCGCCCGCTGGTGCTGACCTCGATGCGCTGCACGTGGGTGATACCCATCAGCTTGCGTTGGGCAGTGGTGATGGGCACGAATACCGCGTCGTCGCGATCAGATCCCCAGGCCGTGGCGCCCTTCTCGGACAGCACGCCGATCACCCGGCAGGCCATGCTCTTGATGACCACGGTCTCGCCGATCGGGCTGGCCAGGCCGAACAGCTCCCGTGCCACGGTCTGACCCAGTACGCAGACATGGGCTGCGGCAGTCACCTGCTGTTCACTGATGAAGTCGCCGGCGGCCAGCGGCCAGTTCTGCACGGCGGCATGGTCGGCAGTCACACCCTCGATGGCGGTGCCCCAGTTGGTGCCCCGGTAGCGCACCTGGGCACTGCTGCGCACACTGGGCGCCACTGCGACCACGTCACGCAGGTCGGCGATGGCGGCGGCATCGGCGCGGGTCAGACTGGTAATGCCGCCGGCACCGGTGCGCACGCCGCCGCGAGTCACCGAGCCGGGGCGAATCACCAGGGTGTTGGTGCCCATGCTTTCCAGGGTCTCGGCGATGCGCTGCTGGGCGCCGGCGCCGATGGCCACCATGGCGATCACCGATGCCACGCCGATGATCACGCCCAGCGCGGTGAGCGCTGCGCGGGTCTTGTTGCGCCACAGTGCGCGCAACGCCAATTGCAGCGCCGCCGACCAGCTCAAGCGCCCGCCTCCAGCAGTTGGCCATCACGCACCACGAGCGTGCGTTGCGCGTGGTCGGCCACTTCGTGTTCGTGGGTGATCAGCAGGATGGTCACGCCCTCATCGCGGTTCAGCGTGTCCAGCACCGCCATGATGTCGGCGCTGGTGGCGGTGTCCAGGTTGCCGGTGGGTTCGTCGGCCAGCAGCAGGGTCGGTTTGGTCACCAGCGCGCGGGCGATGGCCACGCGTTGCTGCTGGCCGCCGGACAGCTGGCTGGGCTGGCTGGCCAGGCGTTCGCCCAGCCCCATGTGCTGCAAGGCCTCGGTGGCGCGGCGATGGCGCTCCTCACGCCCGACGCCGGCATAGATCAGCGGCGTCTCGACGTTCTCCAAGGCGCTGGTGCGCGCCAGCAGATTGAAGTTCTGGAACACAAAACCGATTTCGCGGTTGCGCAGTTCCGCCAGCGCATCGGGATCGAGATGCGTGATGTCACGTCCCTGCAGCCGGTAGCTGCCGCTGTCCGGTACGTCCAGGCAGCCGAGGATGTTCATCAGGGTGGACTTGCCCGACCCGGAGGGACCCATGATGGCGACGAACTCGCCGGGCTGCACCGTCAGGTCGATGCCGCGCAGTGCCTGCACCTCGATGCCGTCCAGCGCGTAGGTCTTGCGTAGTTCACGGACCTGAATGACGGGCTCGGTCATGGCGGCTTGCTCAGAACAGGCTCAGACCGAAGCGGCGCTTGCGCTCGGCCTTGCGCTTCTCTGGAACCACTACCGCCATGCCTTCCTGCAGTTGGTCGCTGCGCACCTCGACATTGCGCTCGCCGATGATGCCGGTGGTCACTATGATCGGTCGCAGGCTGTCGCCGTCGGGCGTCCATACCATGCGCTGGCCCGGTTGCAGATCCTTGCGCAGCTCGGTCAGCTGCTGTTCCGGCCAGTCGGGCACGAAACGCAGCGCCGAGTTAGGCACCTGCAGTACGTCCTTGTGCTCGGCCACCTGGATGGACACGGTGGCGGTCATGCCGGGTTTGAGGGCCAGGTCGGCGTTGTCCACGTGGATGATGCTGTTGTACTTCACCACCCCGGACTCCACCTTGGGCTGCAGCCGCACCTGGGCGACGCGACCTTCGAAGTCCCGGCTAGGGTAGGCGAACACGGTGAAGCGTACCGGCTGGCCCTTGCCTACCTGGCCGATGAAGGCCTCGTCCACGTCGGCCTCGACCTGCATCTGGGCCAGGTCGTTGGCAATCGTGAACAGGGTGGGCGCCTGCAGGCTGGCGGCGACGGTCTGGCCGACGTCCACGTCGCGGGAGATCACTACGCCGTCGATGGGCGCGTAGATGGTGGTGTAGGCCAGATTCACCTGCTCGCGCTCGCGTGCCGCCTCGGACTGGGCCACCGCGGCCTGCTTGACCTGGTGCTCGACCCGCGCCGAGTCATAGGCGAAGCGCGCGGCGTCCAGCACGCTTTCGGCCACCAGCTTCTTCTTGAACAGATTGGCCTGGCGGTCCAGTTCGCGCTTGGCGTCCAGCACGCTCACCCAGGCCTTGTCGACGCTGGCTTCGGCGCTCTTCACGTTGGCCTCGGCCTCTGCCAGCTTGGCGCGGAAGATGGCCGGGTCGATCTGCGCCACCACCTGGCCCTTTTCCACCTGGTCGTTGAAGTCGGCATACAGGTGCTGGATGGTGCCGGACACCTGGCTGCCCACCTGCACCGTGTTGACCGGGCTGAGGGTGCCGGTGGCGGACACCACTGCGGTGATGTCGCCACGGCGCACCTTGACCTGTGTGTACTCAGGCGGGGTATCAGTGTCGGGTGTCTGTTGCAGCCACCAGCCAGTGCCGGCCAGGGCAGCGATGAAGATGCCGATCAGCAGTATCTTGTTGGTCGTCATGGACATGGGGGATTCGACAAGGCGTAGGGGTGGACGTTCGCGGAGCAATTGTTTCAATCTGCATCATAGGCTGCCCGGGCGACGGCTTGTCCAGCGTTTGAACTGCAACTGCCTTGCCACCGGCAGGCGCTCGGCCTGCTCTGAGGCCAATCCGTGGCCGACCCTGCGGCAAAAAAAGGCCCGCTACGCGGGCCTTGTGCAACTCGTGTCGGTGACGACTTACAGGAAATCCAGCACCGCCTGCTCGATATTCGCCTTGTCGATCACCAGCGGCTGGGCGATGGGCTTGGCGAACAGCGCCTGGATGCGTTCCGGGATCGGCGTGTCGGCCTTGGCCGCGATGGATTTGAGGGCATCGATGTCGTTGGCGTCCACCTCGCCGGTCAGGGCGTTGGCGATGGTGGGCGAGAACTTGGTCCACTCGGCAGTGGAATAGACGATGGTCTTGAGCGGATGGCTGCGGCAGGTGTCGTAGGCCTTGAAGCAGGTGGCGGTGTGCGGGTCCATCAGGTAGCCCTCGGCAAAGGCCTGCTGGATGTACTGTTTGCCCTCGTCGTCATCGCAGTAGTCGGCGGAGAATATCGTCTGCAGGGCGGCCAGTTCCTCGCTGCTCAGTTCGTAGTGGCGCTCGCTGTCCAGTTGCTGCATCAGTGCCTTGGTGCGCTCGGCGCCGAACAGGTCGAACAGCACCCGCTCGATGTTGGAGGACTTGAGGATGTCCATGGCTGGTGAGCTGGTGGGGATCACGTTGCGGTCGCGCAGCTCGTAGCGGCCGGTGTTGATCAGCTGGGTGAGCACGTTGTTGCGGTTGGAGGCGATCAGGATCTTCTCCACCGGCAGGCCCATCTTCATGGCGTAGTAACCGCCCAGGGCGTTGCCGAAGTTACCGCTGGGCACGTTCAGGTAGACCTTGTCGCCCAGCTTGATGGCGCCCTGGCGCACCAGTTCCAGGTAGCTGTGGATGTGGTAGATCTGCTGGAAGATGATGCGGCCGAAGTTGACCGAGTTGGCCGCCGACAGCAGGGTGTGCTTCTCCTTCAGCTTGGCGCGGAAGGTGTCAGAACCGAGCAGGGTCTTGAGCGCATTCTGGGCGTCGTCGAAGTCGCCGTGGATGCCGATCACCTTCAGGTTGGCGGCGTCCTCGGTGACCATCTGCAGGCGCTGCACGTCGGAGGTGCCGCCGTCCGGGTACAGGCAGGCGACCTTGACGTTGGGCCGGTCCTTGAAGGTCTCCAGGGTGGCCGGTCCGGTGTCGCCGCTGGTGGCGGCCAGGATCAGGTAGTGCTCGCCACGCTGCCGGGCCAGTGCCGACAGCACCACGCCGAAGGGCTGCAGCGCCATGTCTTTGAAGGCGCGGGTGGGGCCGTGGTAGAGCTCGCTGACGTAAAGGTCTTCGTTGACCTTCACCACCGGCACCGGGTTGGCCGGGTCGTCGAAGTCGTCGTACAGCGCCAGCGCCTCGTCGATCAGGGCCTGGTCCACGTCCAGTTCGAAGGCTGCCAGCACGTCGCGGGCCAGGGTCTTGTAGTCGGCCTGCAGGTGCGCTTCGAGAAAACCGATGCCGAGCTCGGGCAGCCGTTCGGGCACGTAGATCCCGCCGAAGGACGACATCGGGTTGAGGATGGCCTGGGAAAAACTGACCTGGGTCGGACGTTGGCCGTCGTTGCCGCGGGTTTCAATGAAGTTCATGGCGGGCCCTGGGGCGGTATGCGGAAAGCGCGCAATTATAGCCGAGCCGTCGGCGCGGCTACAGCGTGCCGAATCCGATGGTGGCTGAATCTTGTTCGCAAGGCGCTGCCGCATGGACGCCATGGTCGGTCTGTTGGATGATGTGCCAAGCATTGTCGGCCGGTATTTCGGCCAGGCAGGTAAGCCCACCCATGAGGTATTCAGCATGACGGTGTCGTCCCGTGTCTCGGAAGAACAGGGTGTCGTGGAAATCGAGGTTTCCGGGCGTTTTGATTTTTCACTGCAAAAGCATTTTCGTGACGCCTATCGAGACTGCTCCCCGGACATGAACTATCGGGTCGACCTGTCCAAGGTGGATTACCTGGACAGCGCGGCGCTGGGGATGCTGTTGCTGTTGCGCCAGCATGCCGGCGACGGCAAGAGCAGTGTGACCCTGTGCCGGCCCGGCGCGGCGGTGGAAAAGATCCTCAAAATCGCCAATTTCGACCGCATTTTCGACATCGATTGAATCGAAGGGGCGGCGCCATGGCGGGATTGAATACAGCGCCATCCGTCTCGGCGTTCTGCGCTGATGATGAATGCGTGACGGCCGTTGCCGCTGACCTGCAGGATGCCCTGTACGGCAATCTGCCGCTATCCCAGCTGGCCTCTCTGCTGGTGGCGGTGGTGTTCACGATATTCTTTCAGGGGCATGGCGATCAAGGCCTGCTGCTCAGCTGGCTGAGCTACATGATTCTGGTGGCGGTGTTTCGCTTTTGGTCTGCCCGTCGCTACCGGGTTGCCAGCGTGCTGCGCAGCTACAGCTACTGGGACCGCCTGTTCTTCGTCGGGATCGTGTTGGCGTCGCTGGGCTGGGGGGTGGCAGGCCTGGCGTTCTTTGATACGGAGCATGTGACGCAGCAGATCTTGCTGGTCGGTTCGCTGGCGGGGATCTCGGCTGCTTCCATCATAAGTCTCGCTCCCAGTGTGCGCTCGGCAAGCGTGTTTCTGGTGCTGTCCCTGACGCCGGTGATCTACAGCTACCTGACCAGTTCGGTGGTCGGGCCAGGTTTGGGCGTGCTGATTCTGCTGTACCTGTTGGTGATGCTGTTTGTGGTGCGGCGCACGCACGTCTTCCTGCGCGACAACGCCCAATTGCTGCACGGCAATCGTCGTCTGGTTGCGCAACTGACCAGCCGCACCCGTGAATTGGAGGAGGCCAAGGCCCAGGACGAGGCAGAGCGCGAGATGGCGGTATCGGTGTTCCAGGCGATTCTGCCGCATGGCGCCCTGGCGGCGGGCAATCTGACCTATCACCTGTCCAGTCACTCGGCCTTCAATGGCGATCTGTTGCTGATCGAGACCCGTCCCGATGGTCGCCAGAACCTGATGCTGGGTGATTTCACCGGTCATGGCCTGGCGGCCAGCCTGGGTGCCATACCGGCGGCGGATATCTTCGTCAGCATGACCCGCAAGGGCTTTCCGCTGAACGTCATCGTCAGCGAGATCAATCGCAAGCTCCACGCTCACCTGCCGCGCAACCTGTTCTGCGCGGCCTGTTTGGTGGAGATCGACGCCAGCCGTGGTCAGGTGCAGGTGTGGAACGGCGGCATACCCTCGGCCTATCTGCTGCATGGCAGTGACGGCACCATCCGGCAAAAGATCGAGGCCGAACACCTGCCGTTGGGCATCTTGCCACCGGTGGCATTCGACGATCGCCTGCAGACCCTGCAGATCGACGAGAGGGACCAGGTGTTCATGGCCACCGACGGGGTGATCGAGCAGCGCAATGTGGCTGGCGAGATGTTCGGCGAGCTGCGGCTGGAGCGCATCCTGAATGCCGTGGTGGACATCGGGGAGTTGTCCGATGCGCTGCAGGCAGAGTTGGCGCGTTTCGGTGAAGGTGTTGATCAGGGTGATGACCTCACCTTCGTGGCTTTGCGGGCAGAATGCGGACATTCGCCGATGGCATCCGAACCGGACCGAGTCGGCCTGTCGGCACCAGAGGTGTTGCAGGAGTCGGACTGGTCCCTGCGACTGGTGTTGCAGGCGGATGCGCTACGCCGGGTAAACCCGGTGCCGGTGCTCAATAATTTGATCCGTGAATTTAACGACGGCAGCACAGAGTTGGCGCAGTTGGAGCTGGTGCTGGGCGAGTTATATAAAAACGCCCTGGATCACGGTGTGCTGGGCCTTGATTCGGCTCAAAAACTGTCGGCGGAAGGTTTCGATGCCTACTACCTGCGCCGCGATGCCCAGCTGGCCGGCCTGCAGGATGGCAGCGTGACCATAGAGCTGATCAATCATCCCGATTCCGAAGGCGGCGTGCTGGAGGTGCAAGTCAGCGACACCGGTGAAGGCTTCGATCACCATGCCCTGGAAGGACGGAGCGGCCCTGAGGTGGCGGCCCATGGCCGCGGCCTGCCGCTGGTGCGCGCCTTCTGTCGCAGCCTGGAATACCTGGGCCGGGGCAACCAGGCGCGGGCGCTGTTCCGCTGGAGATCCCCTCGTTAGCGACGGCGGATTTGCGCCTGGTCACGTCTGTGATCGGGTGTTGCGACAGCGCAGGGGCGATCGGGTAGTCTTATGCCATCTATCGAGTTGAACCGGGATCACTGCATGCTGTGCCTTCGCCTGTCGATGCTACTCCTCTGTTGTCTGCCTGCCCTGCTGCAGGCGGCCGATGCTGAGCGCCCGAGTTGTGCGTCCAGCAACGCCACGCTCGAGCCCTTTGCGCCGGTGACTGCGCAGTCGCTCAGTCATGCCCAGGCGGATGGTCTGCGTCGCCTGTTCCGCAACCTGGACGGTGAGTGGCGCGGCAGCCTGGTGGAGCAGGTGTGCATGGACAACAGCGCCGCCCAGACGCGCGATTACACCGCTTCCCTGAAGCTCGTTGCCGGCAGCGGTAAATTGCAGCTGGCCGGCCAGTACGTGCGGACCAAGGACGGGGTCATGCGTCGATTTAAGCGCAAGCTGCTGCTCACCGGCGATGGCTTGCGGGTGGACCACAGTTCCCGCGTGGGCGAGGTCGAGCTGGGCTATGCCGATGCCACCGGCCTGCGCTATGTCCAGCGCTATCGTACCGTTCACAAACTGCCGGGCGACCCGAAGGCCGCTGCAGCGGCCCCGGTCAATCCGCTGACCGCCGTAGTGAGCGCGGTGGTAAACAGCGTGGCAGGTGGTGATTCTGCGACGGATGATGATGCTGCGACCGACGAGGATGCCGGCGGTGGCACTAACCTGGTGACCGGTGATCCCCTGCCAAAAGCGCAGCCCGAGCCGCGTCGCCGCAGTCTGGCCCGCGAAGAGCGTTTCAGCCTGCAGACCAATGGCTCACGCCAGCTCATCCTGATTCAGGACTTCTATACCCAGGGCGCCTTTACCGGCAGCATGCGTTGGCAGCTGCAGCGCCGCTGATCGGCCCTGCATTTATCGCCAGAGCTGGCAGGTGATGCGCGAGGCCGTCGTCTTCATCCACGGCATCTGGATGTGCGGTACCGAGATGGCGCTGTTACGCCGTCGGGTGGCCGCCGCCGGTTACACGGTGCATCAGTTCAGTTATCCCTCGCTACGTGCCAGCCCGGCGCTGAACGCCGCCCGTCTGGATTCCTTCCTGCATGACATCGATGCCGACCTGATCCACCTGGTGGCCCACAGCCTGGGCGGCCTGGTGCTGTGCCACCTGTTCCACGACTTTCCCGCCCAGCGGCCCGGCCGGGTGCTGATGCTGGGTACGCCGCTGCGTGGCTCGGTGGTGGCCCGTGGGCTGGCACGCTGGCCGCTGACGCGCCTGCTGCTGGGCCGTGCCATCGAGCAGGCGCTGCTCGGCGACGGCCCCGGCTGGCCGGGTGCTCGGCCGCTGGGGATGATCGCCGGCAACCGCGGCATGCTGGGCATGGGGCTGCTGGTGGCAGGGCGGGTTCCAAGGCCCCATGACGGCACGGTGGCGGTGGTGGAGACCGACACCGCCGCGGTCAGCGAGCATCTGCAGGTGCCCTACAGCCATTTCGGCATGCTGTTCGCCCGGCCGGTGGCAGATGCCGTGTGCCGCTTTCTGGCCAGCGGCCGGCTGGCGCCCTGAGGATGGCGCTGTGCGCAATTCAGTGTTGGCTAATATTTGAATAACCGCGTATAGTGCGCGGTTCTGTTCCGCTCGGTCAGTTCTCGCCGCATGGGTGTGTTTTGAGACAACGCCGAGCCTTGTAAGCCCTTCAGTGGGTTTGGTGATGTCTAAATGACCGACGTGACTTTCGCGCAGCTTTCGCTTGCGCCCGAACTCCTGCGCGCCTTGACCGAGGCCGGCTACGAGACCCCTTCCCCCATCCAGGCCGAGTGCATCCCGTCGCTGCTCGAAGGCCGTGACGTGCTGGGCCAGGCCCAGACCGGCACCGGCAAGACCGCCGCCTTCGCACTGCCGCTGCTACAGCAGCTGGACATGGCCGACAAGCGTGTACAGGCCCTGATCCTGGCGCCGACCCGCGAACTGGCCGGCCAGGTGTGCGAGGCCATCAAGAGCTACGGCAAGTACATGCCGGGCCTGAAGGTGCTGCCGATCTACGGCGGCGCCGGTTTCCGCGAGCAGCTGCAGGGCCTGAAGCAGGGCGTGCAGGTGGTGGTCGGTACCCCCGGCCGTATCCTCGATCACCTGCAGCGCGGCACCCTCAAGCTGGGTGACCTGAAGATGCTGGTGCTCGACGAGGCCGACGAGATGCTGCGCATGGGCTTCATCGACGATGTCGAAACCATCCTCGCCGAGACCCCGAAGGAGCGTCGCGTGGCGCTGTTCTCCGCCACCATGCCGCGCGAGATCCGTCGCGTCGCCGACAACTATCTGAAGGACCCGGTGACGGTGAAGATCGCCGCCAAGACGGCCACCGCGGATAACATCTCGCAGGAATATTACTTCGTGCCGGGGCTACGCAAGATGGAGGCGCTGGAGCGCATCATCGAGGCGGAAGACTTCGACGCCATGATCATCTTCGCCCGCACCAAGCAGGCCAGCGGTGAACTGGCCGATCGCCTGATCGCCGCCGGCTACGCCGCCTCGGCGCTGAACGGCGACATGAACCAGCAGATGCGTGAGCGCACCGTCGATCGCCTGAAGAAGGGCGGCCTGGACATCGTGGTGGCCACCGACGTGGCGGCCCGCGGCCTGGACGTGTCGCGCATCACCCACGTGCTCAACTTCGATCTGCCCACCGACCTGGAGTCCTACGTGCACCGCATCGGTCGCACCGGCCGTGCCGGTCGCCAGGGCAAGGCCATCGCCCTGGTCAGTCACAAGGACAAGCGCCTGCTGCGTTCCATTGAACGTCACACCCGCATGAGCATGACCGAGGCCCAGCTGCCCACCCCGGCGCAATTGGCCGAGAACCGTGTGGCCGCGTTCAAGAAAAAGGTCACCGAGGCGCTGGCCAGCGATGGCCTGGCCTTTTACGAGCAGCTGGTCACCGACATCCAGCGTGAACAAGAGCTGCCCCCCAAGGCGGTGGCCGCCGCGCTGGCACGCATGCTGGACGCCGATCAGGGCCTGCAGCCCAAGGCCGAGGAAAGCTTCACCCGCCCGCAGCGCGCCGAGCGCCCGGAGCGCAGCAACACCCGCGCACCGCGCTTCGAGGGTCGCGAGTCCGCCGGTGCGCCGCGCGAGCGTCGCCCGCGTGACCGCGATGCCGGCATGGTGAGCTACCGCATCGCGGTGGGCCGTGAGCACGGCGTCGCGCCGCGCCAGATCGTCGGCGCCATCGCCAACGAGGCCGGCATCGAGGGTCGCAACATCGGCCACATCAAGCTGTTCGACACGCACAGCACCGTGGACCTGCCGGGCGGCATGCCGAAGGAAATCTTCCAGCACCTGCGTAACGTCTGGGTGTGTGGCCAGAAGCTGGCTATCACCAAGCTGGATGCGTCCAACGGCTGATGCTTGTTGTCAGGCAGTAATAAAAAACCCCGGCCATCTGGTCGGGGTTTTTTTATGGGCGATCCCCGCAGGGAATCCCGTCATGTGTTGCCTTCACTGGGAGGCGGGTTTCGGCCAGTAGCGGACCTTAACAGCGCTTAAGACCGTCGTTCCGACCCGTACTATCGGTTGCCAGCGCCGAAAAACCGGCTATCCGTAGAATGTCGTCACTAGCTCACAGAAGGGCGTAGCTGCCAAGCATCAGGTGATTACATCCGCAGGAGCCTGTACATCCCGCCTTCTCCCTTGGATTTCAATGCGTTAGAGTCTCAACGAAGGGAGAACAAACGCGCGTATATTCCAATATCAGAGCGAAGCGTGTATTCCGATATCACGACGCGCTTCCTAATCAACTGTTATAACCAAAAAAGGGACCACGAGAATGAAGATGCTCGTATTGTTGGCCGCACCGCTTGTTCTATTGGCTGGTTGTAACGCAGGCCCCCAGGTTAAGTCCTATACCGGGCCAACTGGCGAAAAAATGAGCACGGTTCGCTGTACACGAGAAACATCCGCGTGTTTTGAAAAGGCATCTGAGGTCTGCGATGGAGGTAGTTATCGGGTAACCAATAGCTATCGCAACGCAGGAGGGCTATGGGCGGACGTCCTTCCTGGCCCAGTCACTTGGTACACAATGAGTATTGTTTGCGGTCCGTCAGACGGCGTTATGCCGCAGTTTCCGCTCCGAGGCTCAGAACCGGCAATGCCGCCAATGCCGACACCACCTCCTGTCCAACAAACCCACTGCACTCAATTCGGCAACACGGTCAACTGCACAACCCGCTAGCAGCAGTGGAAAAGGTTATAACAAGCGCAGCCAGCCGATGCCGCTTCGCGGCCCGGCTGCTGGCTCAACGTTATATTCAATAAGAAAATGCACATACCAGGAACAATCACCAAGGCTTACAGTGACGAGCTTTTCGGGGTCATTAACGGACCCGATGAGTTGCCGCAAGCTGTAAAGGAAAACCCCAAGTGGGCGATGAGATTCATTGCCTCCAATCTTGCGGTAACAAAAGAGATTGATGATGTAGAAAGAGAAATCAGATCAATCCTGGAAAGGCTCGGTGTTTCTGGGCACGCATTCATAGTGAAGGCATATTCAATTGAAGAATTAGTCCTCGGCGTTAAGCATTACCTAGTCGCCTGGTCAACCATGAAGGATTTGATGTCGAACCTTATTAATTCCTCATTTGATCTTGGCATCCATGAAAAAGACCTTGGCTTTGGAATGATTCTAAGAAATGAAAAAGTCAAAATCACAGATATTCCAGCCATCTGCAAAGAGCACGCTAAAAAAGTTGACGTTCCTTATACTGACAAGCAAAGAAATGATGCTGTACATCGAGGCAGGCTGCTGGACGATGAAATAAATAAGTTCAGAAGTAGATACAATGAAGTATTTGCCGAACGCTACAACCTTTTGAATCCCAATCCGATATCAGATGAAGAATTAAAAGAGAAACTTAAAGCGCTTAATACTGAGCTTCCTGCTTTGGCCAAATCAAAGCAAGAGGAGTACGCGAGGCATTTTGAACTTACCATGGAATTAAACAAAGATCTTGCAGTTGCCTTGGCAAGGGTGTCGGTTAAACACCTAAACAATGTCAGAATATAACAAGCGGGTCTATCCGACCCGGAAAAGCTGACGCTTTTGCGGTCGGCTAACCCTTAACGTTAGATTTAATAAATAATGCCTCAAGAACAAGACAAGCCAATTGGGCAACTTTTCACCCACGTATATCTCGATCGTGGCAAACCTCTTGGTGACCATGAATTAGCTAGGAATCGGATAGGGGCGTATTGCGATTCTGAGCTCATAGATCGCCATTCAGAATTGGTTTCGTTTTTACGTCAGGAAACCGGTCTAAGTGTTCCTTGGCAGTCTGGCTATTGGCGCTTCCAGCAGTTCTTTACGTCAATAGATATTCGGCACGTATTAAATAGCATCACGCTTATCTATCGGTTTCTACGAGTAAATGCGCGCGTCTACACCCGCCCTGGGTATACATACCAAGTGGCAAACGACTGGCGTGAGTTTGTTTCAAGGGTTTTTCGGGAAGAAAACCTCGGCTACGCATTAGACGATGAAGCTGGCGTTCATTATCTCGTCGACGAAGAGTTTGAACGCAATCGTTATTCGGTACTTAGGTGCTTGGAAGCACCTCGATATCGCGCGGTTCAAGATGCGTTTGAGAGGGCGCACAAATTTCTTGAAAATGAACCACAAGACACCAAAGCAGCAGTTCGATCTGTATTCGAATCCATCGAAATACTAGCCCGCCTAATGGTGGAAACTCGAAATCTGAACAGTTGGTTGATAGAAAATCAGTTGAAGCCGAAGGCCCTGGAGCTATATGCGGAAGATCCTGTGGCTACCGAAAGCATTTCCAAAGTTTTTGAAGGCTTGGCTTCTTGGGTTGATGCAATGCACATTTATCGCCATGGCCAGGGCACTACCGAGCCGGTGGCTCCGCCACTTGAGTATGCCGTTTACGTAGTGAGCACAGGGGCGTCTTTCCTCAGGTGGCTGGTCGATATCGATGAAAAATCTAACAAGCGGGTATAGCCGAGCCACAAAAGCTGCGCTCTGCTCCGCTTTTGGCCCGGCTAACCCTTAACGTTGATATGGTTTCCACCTGTCAAGTACGCACATAGCTACCCTACGCATTGCGCGCATACGCTTCATCTTCTCTCAGGCTATGGGATGGTGCGGGACCTTTAAACGACGGTT